>OCVV011313227.1_pt1 | contig 20423 bp, 11 predicted proteins | sample 1539721 | NCBI WGS metagenome assembly OCVV01 (sample SAMN02144230, study PRJEB22623) | gut metagenome | biome: sheep rumen | host: Ovis aries | place: New Zealand
CGCGCGACGACGTTGTGCTGGCCATCAGCAACTCTGGGCTCACCGACGAACTGTTGCGCTTCATCCCGATGGTGCTCCACATGCAGGTGCCCATCATCGGTATGAGTGGCAACAGCGAATCGCTGCTGGCAAAGTATTCCACCATCCATCTGAACGTGCACGTCGAAAAGGAGGCATGTCCGCTGAACCTGGCTCCAACGAGCTCCACGACCGCCCAGATCGTGATGGGCGACGCCTTGGCCATTGCCCTGATGGAGAAGCGCAACTTCAAGCCGCAGGACTTCGCCCAGTTCCATCCCGGCGGCGAACTGGGACGCCGACTGCTCACGACGGCAGCCGACGTGATGCGCACCGAGGACATGCCCATTATCCCGCAGGATATGCACCTGGGAGAAGCCATCATCCACGTCAGCAAGGGCAAGCTCGGACTGGGCGTGTCGCTGGAGGACGACAAGATTGTTGGCCTCATCACCGATGGCGACATCCGTCGCGCTATGGAGCGCTGGCAGGCAGAGTTCTTCAACCACACGGTCAGCGACATCATGACCCATCAGCCGAAGATGGTGCTGCCCACAACAAAAATCACCGAGATACAACGCATCATGCAGCGCCACAAAATCCACACGGTGCTCGTGGCCGACGAGCAGCGCCATCTGCTCGGAGTGGTCGACCACTATTCATGCATGATATAATAAAAGAGAAACAGACGAGACGTAAGTGAAACATCTGATTTACACACTGATCATTCTATTGGCTCTGACAGGCTGTCCGCTGCATGCGCAAACGACGGCCGACTCGCTTGTCATCAACGAACTGCAGCAGGAAGGCGTCACCTTCTCCAACAACAACCGTGTGAAACTGCTCATGAGCGGACAGGAGAAATTCGACGACATGTTTCAGGTCATCCGCGAGGCTCGCAGCAGCATCCACCTGGAATACTTCAACTTCCGCAACGACTCCATCGCCATGTTGCTCTTCAACATTCTGGCCGAGAAAGCAGCCGAAGGAGTGGAAGTGCGTGCGCTATTCGATGCCTTCGGCAACTCGTCGAACAACAAGCCTCTCCGCAAGCGCCACCTGCGCCGGCTGCGCGGGCAGGGCATCCAGATTTACGAGTTCGACCCGCTGCGTTTCCCCTGGATCAATCACGTCTTCAGCCGCGACCACAGGAAGATTGTCATCATCGATGGCGAAGTGGCCTACACGGGTGGTATGAACGTGGCCGACTACTACATCAACGGCACCGAGCAAGTGGGCTCGTGGCGTGACATGCACTGCCGCATAGAGGGCGAGGAGGTGAACACGCTGCAGCGCATCTTCATGCACATCTGGGAGAAGACCACTGGCGAGCGTCTGCAGGGTGAGCAGTACTACTACGGTCTCTACACAGCCCCCTACCTCACTTCCATCGACTCGCTCCCACCCTCCACGGTGGGCATCATCAACCGCGAACCGCGCAAGAGTAACCGCATCATCCGACAGTTCTACTACTCGGCCATCGACAACGCCCGCGACAGCATCAAGCTCATCAACCCCTACCTTACGCTGAACCGCAAGCTGAAGCGCAAACTGCGGCAGGCTGTCGAGCGCGGGGTGAAGGTTGAAATCATGGCTTCCACCCATAGCGACATTCCCCTCACACCCGACTGCATGTTCTACAACCTGCACTCGCTCATGAAGCACGGCGTGCAGGCATGGATGTACGAGCCTGGCTTCCACCACACAAAGGTAATCATGGTCGACGGTAGCCTTTGCACCGTCGGCAGCGCCAATCTCAACGCCCGCTCGCTACGCTGGGATTACGAAGAGAATGCCGTCATAGCCGACCGGCGCATCACTCAGCAGCTATGCGACATGTTCGAGCGCGACAAGAAAGACTCTTTCCTGCTCACACCCGAGTCGTGGAACCGCTTCCGCACACCCTGGCAGAAGTTCCGCGGATGGTTTGCCCATCTGCTGGCTCCGTTCCTTTAGAAAAACTAAATCTTATTGATGTCCACATAGCCGTGCATCACGGCATAGATAGTGAGGGCCGACACACTCTTCAGCCCCAGCTTGTCCATGATGTTCTTGCGATGTGTGATGACCGTGGTCAGACCAATGTTCAGTTGGTCGGCAATTTCCTTGTTGATATAGCCTTGCACGATGAGCGACAGAACCTCAATCTCACGATCAGTGAGTACCTGTGCGCGCAAGGCACGGGGCACCGGCGGCAGGTTCTTTCCACCGGCATGGGCCTGATGACCCAGCATCAACAACGAACGCACCAGAATGTTCTCCGGCACATTAATGCAAAGCGAATGGAAATCCTTCAATTGCGTGCTTGGGTCATTCGACATCGTGAGAACAATGGTCTTGCGCCGGTGTTCCAAGAAGAAGCTGCGGTTCTCAAGCACAAGATTCATCGCAACAAAAAAGTGGTAATAGTTATCTGGGCCGTTTGCTTCCAACTCTGCAAACGAGCCGAATGTGTCGACCGTCATGATCGGCATCACATTCTGCAACAGCTGCTTCAATCCTATTGTAGCCAGCGTGTTTGGGTCTACGATAGCCAGGCGTGGCCGTCCGTCGTTAATCATAACTATTCCTTTTCGCTGGCAAAGATACAAATAAATGAGAACAATACAAAACAAAAAGCCTTTTTTGTTTTTATTGTCGAATAAAAGTATCTTCTTTCTCCGTTTCACTATGAAAGCGGCAGAGCCGAGCGCGGCGGAGCCAGAGATACAAAAAAAAGTGGAATAATATAGCAGATGGCACAAGGACCTCGAAGAGGTCGCACTATGGTAACCGCAGGTCTTGACCTGCGGAATAAAGAACTCTAATATATGCCCTCGTCCCCAAGGGGGACGCACAACAACTGGAATGCCGTTTCGTCTGCTTAATAATGTGCGACCCCTTTGGGGTCGGGTGTCTGGGGAGATGTCATCCACCGCAGGTCAAGACCTGAGTTACGCACATGAGACCCCGTTGGGGTCTTTCATCAGGCTGTTTATGCCAACAGATTTATTATTACCACAAAAAAAGTCCAATCCGCTCATGCGAACTGAACTTTTTTCGTTTCTTCTCATTTATTTCTTCCAAAAACGCGAGGTGATGTCCTCCATTTCGCCACCTGCTCTGATGCGATAGAGCCGTTGGTTGGTGGTGGGTTTCGTGAGTGGACCAAGATGAGCAATGTAGGGACCAATCTTGATGTAGTCGAAATGCCGGCGGTCCACGAGGGGCGAGATGCGCAGCCTACCGCTATACCACGCCACCTTGTAGCGCGGATAGCGCTGGTGGATGTATTGCGCCAATGCATCTACTGTATCGGGCTCGGCATCGCCCCCCATCAGGGCAATGCAGGTGATATCGCTGCCAAACTCGCCGACGAAGGCGTCAATGGCAGCCTCGTCGAGCGGTTCGCCGATGTCCTCGGCCAGATACGAGCTATGGCAGCCAGGACAATGGCACGGACAGCGCGAGATATTCACGGAGAGCGTCGTCTCGTCAGGTATTTCCTGAAAGACGACGCCTGTATTCACGTATTTCAGCACGATTAGATAAAATCTCTAAACACTAAAAAACTTAACGTTCAACTAAAACACTATGCTTCCACCAGCTTTTCCTTGCCGGCATAGTAGCGGCGGTGTTCCTCCTGCTGACGGGGCAGCGAGAAGTTGCTCACGCGCTTCAGGTAACCGATGATGCGGGTCATGTAGTCCACATTCTTCGAGCCGCACTTCGGGCACTCGTGCAGATAGCGCTTGTCGATGTGTCCGCAGTCGTTGCAGATCGTGTTGGGAATGTTGAATGTGAAGTAGTTGCATCCCTCCTTGGCAGCCACACAGAGCAACTGGCGGTACTGCGTCTTCGAGAGGTGCTCCTCGAGGTTCATGTGCAGGGCCGAGCCACCAGTGAGGTGCTGTATGTAAGGTGCACCGTGCAGTTTGAACTTGTCGATGATGTTCAGCGAGTCGTCCTCAACCACATAGAAATAGCTGTTGTAGCAGTCGCGCGGCACGAAGTAGCCGTCCTCGCGGTCCCACTTGGCGTGCTTCACGCCGACGTTCTCGGCCGGAATCATCTCGCAGTTGAAGAGCACATCCTTCGTGCGATACTCCTTGTTCTTCTTCTCCACCAGACCGAGCACCTCCTGCACGAAGGCCAGATACTTCGGGTTGTCTTTAATCTCGAGGCCCATGAACTCGGCAGCTTCCACCATACCGTTGATACCGATGGTCAGGTACTGACGGGCAATGTTGATGTAGCCGGCGTCGAACAGCGGCAGCATGCCGTGACTCTGCAGCTCCTTCAGATTCTCGTTGTAGGCCAGCTGCACCTTGTGGCAGAGGTCGATGATGTGAGTAAGGAACTCGCGGTAGTCCTTGCCGTTGTTCACGGCATACTGTATGCAGCGGTTCAGGTTGATGGTGAGCACACTCTTCGAGCCTGTCGACACACCGCCGGCACCCAGCGTGTAGCTGAAGCCGTTGTCCTGAATCTCGTTGCGCAGGCGGCAGCAGCTCGACAGCGAGTCGGCATTGTCGCTCATGTAGGTGAAGAACGAGTGGCCCTCGGCATACATCTCAGCCGTGAAGTCGGCCCACTCCTTGTCCACACAGTCGCCGTCCTTCGTCAGTAGCGCCATGGTCTCCACGGGGAAGGTCAGCACGGTCTTCGTGCGCTCCTTGTTGAACCACTTCATGAAGCGCTTCTGCAGCCAGGAGAGTCCGTCCCAGTCGGGTTTCGAACCATCGGGGAAGTAGAACTCGCCGAAGAGGCTCTCGAAGTAAGGACGGTCGTAGTAGGCCACGTTCCAGAACACTGCCTGGTAGTTGCGGGCACCCGTGGGCTGGTTCAGCGAGTAGACAATCTGCTCGAAGTAGTCGGTGATGACCTTGTCAATCGTGCGCTGCTTCAGCGAGAGATCCACAACGCGGTCGGGATCCTTATAGTAGTCCTGACCGTACTCCTTCTGGATGAAGTAGTTCATGTACATCAGGAACTCGGGCGTGGCGCAGGCACCACTCAGCATCGAGCTCACCATGAACACCATGTTGACGAAGCCACCGCAGAACGACTTCAGGTTGGTCGGAGCCGTAGAGTTGCCGCCTATCGACGTCGTACCACCGATGAGCCAGGGGTACATCGTGATGGAAGCACAGTAGTTGGCCAGCGAGGTCTCGTCGTTCTTATATATAAAGTGGTGGGTGAGCATGTCGATGTATTCGTCCGACAAGGGCTTGCCGTACATCTTTTTGATGCGGTCGGTCAGCAGGCGACGGTTCAGACGAATGAAACTTGCCTTGGGCAGTTCGCCTATCAATGTTGCAATATTCTTATGTTCGACGTTTGCGTTTGCGTCGTACTTTGAACCTGTTGCAGCATTGGCAGCATCGCAGTAGTCTGACAAAAATTTCAATTTCTCCAACGTCTCACGGTCTTCCGTGTGCTGTTGGCGATAGAGCATAAACGACTTCGCCACCTGGTAGTAGCCCTCACGCATCAAGGCCTCTTCCACCTGGTTCTGAATGTCTTCAACCTTAATATCCTCGCGCAGCTCTAAGTGGCTGAGTATCTTGTAGATACTCCCCAAATCGACCGGCTTGTCAACACTCTCGAATGCCTTCACGATGGCATTCATGATTTTGTCCAGCGAGAAGCGATCTTTCGTTCCGTCACGCTTCGTAATTGTGAAATTTTTTATCTCCATTTGGGTTTAGGTTTTGGAAAACTTTTAGAGAGAAAATTTTCGAAAAGTTTACCGTTTTGGAAAATCCCTCCAACATCTTTCTCCTTCCAAGTTTTCTTTTTTGTTAATTCTGTTGCGACTGCAAAGATAACAAAAAAGATGATACTACAAGCGATGAAACCGAAGAAAATTTCCATTTTTACAAATTTTAATATATGAAAAATTTGCACTTGTTTGCAGTTTTCAGTTAACAGCAAACGTCAAACATGCTGATAGTCAAAGCCCAAGGAAGACTGGCTGGCAAAAATGGCAAAAACAGAGCTTGTCAAATTCTTTGGCCAACGAACCCCCTTGTAGATTTTAAAATTCTGAATCGGAAAACATTTGGTCGCAAATACGGCCGTATTTTGAGAAGTTAGCTAACGCCTTATGAGTCAGCCGTTTAGTTATTGACGAGCCGTCCCCTCACCTTTCCGATGGTTCTATACCTATGGTTTAGTCCCTCCAGACCTATGCTTTAGCACCTACAGAGCATGGAGATAGACCAGCCATACGGTAGGTCTGCAGGCATCAAACCATAGGTTTACAGCAGCCGTAGCACGAGTTTGGCCCATAAGAAGGCACAAGAAAGCCCCCTAATCATGCGGATCAGGGGGCCGAAAATGTTTCACGCGTTCTATTTCAATGTTTCACGCGGAGGTCGTTTTGTATGAAAAATTCAGCAAAATGCTTATCTTTTCATCTTTATTGTCTTCACGGTGCCATCGGCGAAGGTGATGCTGACAACGTTGATGCCACGCTGCGGAGCCGTCAGCTGACGACCACCGAGGTCGTAGTAGCGCACGCTGCTGATGCCGCTCTGAGCCTTGTCGGCCTCAGGAGCGCTGATGCCAGTGGCACCACCCACGGGAGCGACGTTGGCGTTGACCACCTCGCCCGTCTTGTTGTCGAGCATCAGCACGGCCACCTTCAGCTTAGCCTGGGGCTGAATGAGGCTTTCGCCACTGGTGTTCACGGCGTCGGCCAGCAGGAACGAGTAGCTGTGCTTGATGGGCTCATCGGCCTTCACGCTGGCAGGCACGCTGCCTTCAACACCCCATCCTGACTGCGGAGCCATCACGACAACGTCGTTGAAGACCACTCCAGGAACACTTTCGGGAGCACTCACGAAGTCGGCAAGATCGGCAGGAGCACCATCCTTTCCAGAGTAATAGTTGGACTGATCCCAATCGGTGCCAGCCTCACCCGTGAGGCCGTCGGCCACGAGGATGTATTCCAGTGCATAGTCGGCTTCCTCAGAATCGAACGGGAAGCAAACCTCCGTCGAGACGTTGACAGCCTGACCGTCATCACTCATATCAGCCTGGAACTCAACACTTGCCACACCGAAGGACTTGTTGCGACGGGCCATATCCTTAGCCACGAAGAAGTCGTCGCCGCCAGTGCCGTAGTAAGGATCAACCTCCTCGGCGCGATCGAGCCATGCATCGGGGAATCCGGGCACGTCGTTGGGGAAATACTGCGTGATTTCCATCGGGTCGGCATTGTGATAGCTCAGCAGCACGTACTCACCATCAGAGAGCTCAGCAAGTTTCTCGAGGGCCACGAAGCCACGCGGACACCATCCGCACCATGTGCCGGTGTATTCCTCCATCACGGTGCGCTTCTTGGGCACGCTGTTCAGCACGACGACAGTCGACTGAGCCGTAGGCGCAAGGTCGGCATTCTCTTCGCCATTGACCTTCGAAACGGTCACCTCGAGACCATAGGTACCACGAGTAGGAATGCTGGGCAGCAGCACGGGAACAGTCGTCGACTGACCGAAGAAGCCATCCACAGGCTCATCGAGGTCGATGTGCTGCGAACCGGTGAGTCCACCGCCGAGCACGTAGTCGATGTCGAGCGACTTGATGCCCTCAGCACCGTGGTTGACAACAGTCACCTGCTGCTCAATGGGGGCATTCACCATCACATAGCTGGTCTCATTCTCCTGAGGAGCAGCTGCATTGTCAGCAATCTTGCTACCGCCAAGTGTCACCTGAATGGCCGAGCTCATGCCCATCAGCTCAGACAGATTGAGCCACTTGAGGAACTCACGGCCTGTGTGCAGGTAGAATCCGCCTGCATTGGGCTGCATGAACACAGCGATAGGATTCTTATTGACTTCCTTCGAAGCATCATCTATGGTAAGGCTATAGCCGACGTAGACGCCTTCTTCAGGAATGATATAGGGCTTGTCGAGCTTCACGGTGAAGAATCCAGCCTCAGCATCGGTGACATCGACGCTGACGAGGTCGGGCACGTTCATTCCATCCTCAACACGCAGCTGACTGGAGAGCCACACCTTAATGTTGCTGACGCCTTCGGTAGCCATCAGCGGGAAGGTGATGCTTTCGATATAGCTGCCGACAACGGCCTCGTTCTTCACCTGGATGGCTACATCATAGGAGTCCTCATTAGCCTCGCCGAAGCCGTTGAGATCCTCCTTGCCTGTGTAGAAGCCGTAACCGATATTGCTACCTACGTCAGAGGGATCGACATCGGGATAGTCGGGCGTAGCAGCATCGGGCTGCACCTCGGAACCAAGATCGTAGACCTCCTGCCAGACTATTTCGGAGCAACGCTCCTCACCAGCTCCACGATAGACGGACTGCACACCGAAGGCCTCCGGGCCAATGACGTAGTAATAGACGTTCTGGCCGCTGCCCGAAGAATAGAAGTCCCAACCCTCGGAGAATCCGTAGGGCACTTCCTCCATCTCCTCATCGAGATACATGTAGTAGTCGGGCGAGAACGTGAGCAGCTTCTCTTCGCCGTTCACCTTGGTATAGATGCGATACGACATCTTGTCGGAAAGGATAAAGTTGCCATTCACGTCAACTGTGGGCAGATCGAAGTCGAGGTATCCCCATCCGTAGCCGGAATTATAATAGGAATAACCACCTTCGTAGACCGTATTCCACACGGGAGCAGCCGGCGTGGCAGCCACCTCGGTGAAAGGATAGATCTTAGCCTTGTCGTAGGCAGCGGCATAGAACACCTTGCTGGTACCGGCATTCACCAAGAAGCAACTGCTGTTGGAGAAGGTGCGGGTGGCAGCATCGTAGTCGAACACCACATCGGCATCGGAGAGCGTGTACTCGGTGTAGTACTCCTGGTAGTTGTCGTCCCAAGCCTCTTCGGCAGTAGCCGACACGAAGTACTGGAAGTAGCCGGAACTATCGTCGGCACCCATGAACTGGCCTGACTTGAACGTAGCCTTGTCGCCATCGATGGTACCCTTCACCCAAGTATCGGGCATGCCGGGATAGAGACCCTGCACCCAGACGTCGTTTCCATCGAAGCCCACCTGGGCAATGGTGCCCTGGAAGCCATCGGCCACCACGGCGAAGTCGCTGGTCTCGAGACCCTCGGGAGCGGTGACGGGTTCGTCGTTCATCTCAGTCATGCTGAAGGCAAAGTCGCCATAGCCAGTCCAACCCTCGGTAGCGTCGACGAGTCCGATGATTTCGTCGCCAGTGGAAATAGCCGAACCTGTGGGACAGCTGATGGTGCCGTTGGTGGCATTATAGTTGAGCGTAAGCGTCTGCTTCTCGGCAGGAGCGAACCATCCTTCATTTGCATCATACGAGAGGAGCTCTACGTAGTACTCGTAACCGCTCTGCTCCATAGCCTTCTGCGGGAAGTCGATAGTGATCTTGCTGCCGTTGATGGTGCCTTTCAGCCATGAGTTTGTGGCATACTGCGAGATGATGTTCTTGATATACACCTCGTTGTTCTCACCGAACACCACCGTACTGGCTGCACCAGAATAGGAGGTATTCATCACATAAAAGATGTACACGTAGTAGGCTGAACCACTACGCGAATAGTACTGCTTGCGGCCCTCGGGCTGATCGGTGATGTAGCTCTCGTCACCCGTAATCACTTTCTTCGGGGCACGTGCCATACCTGTAGCCTTCTCTGCCTTTTCAGACTTCTTGGCCTCAGACTTCTTGGCTGCCAACAGAGCGCGTGCCGACTGCAGACGCTTCAGGTCAACCTGCTTCTGCAGGGAGGCCTTCGACGGCATCTGCTTGGCATCGGCCTTCTGACCGGGCACCAAAGCAGCAACACTACTCTTCGAAAGCTCGTGTCCAACGGGCTTCTGGGCCATACTCACAGCGGTCATCATCAATGCCGCCAAAAGAAATAGCGTAAATTTCTTCATGCTGTTTGTTTTTAAATGTTGATATAATGTGAATAACTCGCGTATCTTTTTTCAATGTTATGGCAGCAAGGCTTGTTTCTTCCACAAAAAATCAACAAGTATTACATGTCACTCCTGAATTCAATGGTGCAAAGATAGCTATTTTACATAAAACCACAAAGAAAAATTGCAGAAAAATTACGAATCGACGCAATTTTCCTGCAATTAAATACAATTTAAAACAAATATCCGTTAAAGCTTAACACTCGATATGTCTACAAGATTGTTTACAATAGCATAAATCGTAAGACCTGCCGGCGAGTGAATCTGCAACTTCCGGGCGATGTTGCGACGATGGGTGATGACAGTGTTCACCGAGATGCACAGGTGGTCGGCAATCTCCTTGTTCGACATGCCCTGCACGACACTGATGACGACGTCCTTCTCACGGTCGCTGAGCGACTCGTTGCTGTTGGGCGACTGGCTGATCATGTTTGAAATCTTTGCCGACACGTCATTCTGCCTCAACCGCTGCTCCAACTGGCGGATGGCGGGAATGAAGATGTGGTCCTCAACCTCGGCATGCTGGGCCAGCCACTCCTCATTGTTATAGATATCGTAGAGCGTGGCCGAGAGCTGGTTGTTGCGCAGCCCGTCCGAGGGCAGGTATTTAATGATGATCTGCTTCAGCTCGCGCAGCTTCTGGTCGGTCTGGCCGTGGTGCTTAGAGAAGGTCTCGATGTCGTAGCCCGAGGTGACGCGCCCGTCGAGCAGGTTCTCCACATAAGGGAACACCATGCGCTCCTCGTACTTCATGTGGTGCTGAATCTGGCGCGCATACTCGTCATATAGCTTCAGAATGAGCGCAGCCAGCGAGTTTTCGGGATCGAGGGCATCGGCCAGCTCCTTGCGGATGAAGGGCAGCTGGAAACCCAGATAGTAGTCGTGGGAGGCCCGCAGATACTTCATGAGCGTGGGGATGCTCAGGCGGTCGGCATCGTCGTTGTCGCGATAGCCGTTGATGGTGAAATTCACAACTGCCAGGAACGTGTAGGTGTCGACACCTTCACCCTCGCACACCTCGCCGACAGTCTTGTCGCCGAAGCCCAGACTGATGCCGAACGAGCCCAGACTCTGCAGGATGTTATAGTTGTCGCGGATGATGGAAATCATCTTGTCGTCCGCTTCATACATTTTCTGATTCTTCATCGCTAATACCTTATTAATATATATTGACGGTGCAAAATAACAAAATTTTTCTGAATTATGCAATAATAATAATTAGGTAATTTCACCCGCCATAATGAGCCGTGGGCACGGAAAAGCGGGCAATTCCATCATTTTTAGGTATTGCAAAAACGCCCGAAACACCGTAATTTTGCACCCGAAAACAGAAAAATGTAACAAGTACAATGAAAATGATGAACATCGTTAGAATATTTTTTGTCTCAACGACGCTCTGCCTGAGTCTGCAATCGCAGGCTCAGGTCAGCGCCGGCGACAGCGTGATGAGCCATGCCCGCGGCAACCGACTCTCGGTGGGCGGCTATGGCGAGGTGGCCTTCAGCCGCAACTTCTACAGCGACCATGTGAGCCGCTACTCGCAACCCGAACAGCACAAGAATGATCCCTCACACGGAAAGTTCGACATACCGCACGCCGTCATCTACCTGGGCTACGACTTCGGCCGTGGCTGGACTATGGGCACGGAGATTGAGTTCGAGCACGGTGGCACAGGCATCGCCTACGAGAAGGAAGACGAGGAAGGCGGCGAATGGGAACAGGAGACCGAGAAAGGCGGCGAAGTGGAACTGGAGCAGTTCTGGATTCAGAAGTCGTTCGGCAGCTTTGCCAACATCCGCGCCGGCCACATCGTGGTGCCCGTGGGTCTGAACAACGCCCACCACGAACCGCTGCACTTCTTCACTGTCTATCGTCCCGAGGGCGAGAACACCATCCTGCCCAGCACGTGGCACCAGACGGGTGTATCGTTCTGGGGTCGCTCGGGCGACTTCCGCTACGAGGCTCAATTGCTGGCCGGACTGAATGCCGACCATTTCACGAACACGGGATGGATTCATAAGGGACACAAGTCGCCGCTGGAATACGACGTGGCTAACAAATACGGCATCGCCGCCCGCGTAGACAACTACTCGGTGAAGGGTCTGCGCATGGCCGTCAGCGGCTACTACGGCCACACCATCGGCAACAGCTACCCGCGCAATGCCAACGGCGTGGATGCCGAATACAAAGGTCGCGTGGTCATCGGCTCGTTCGACTTCAGCTACAACGACCACAACTGGATTGTACACGGACAGGCCGACTACGGCTACCTGGGGGATGCCTCTCAGCTGAAGTATGTCTACAACCGACTGAACTCGAAGTCGCCCTTCAAGCACTCGGCCTTCGTCTCGAAGAACGCCTACGCCGTGGGCATCGAGGCTGGCTACAATGTGTTCTCGCAGTTCGAGCGTCTACGCGCGCAGAATAAGAAGATGTATGTCTTCGGACGCTACGAGATGTACGACTCCTACGCCTCACAGACCAAAAACACACCCTACGACTTCACTGCTGTGAAGCGCATGGCCGTCGGCGTGAACTACTATCCGCTGCCGCAAATCGTGGTGAAAGCCGAGTACTCGCAGCGATTCCTGAAGAAGCTCTACAACAACGAGCCGGCCCTGAACATCGGCATTGCCTATGAAGGATTCTTCAGGTAAATGGAAAATGGAAAATTAATATCAATCAATAATTTAAAAATAGGACAAGTTATGAAAAAGATTTTCAAGTACGCACTGCTCTTCGCAGCTGCCTGCACGCTGTCGACGGGTTTCACCGCCTGCAGCGATGACGACGACCCCAAGGATCCTACCGAGGACCAGTACAAGGACCGCACCTACGGCAACGAGGCCATCGATGCCTGCGCCAACGTGGTTTCGGAGTTTGAGGCTGCCAACAGCATCATTGCCAAGGCCACGCTCACCAGCGAGCAGGAGGCATACCTGCGCAATGTGCTGACCAACCTCGTCAGCAACGTCATCGTGCCCACCTACACCGACCTGGCCGACGACGTGGAGGACCTGGAGAAGACACTCAACGGACTGACCGTGAACAGCATCTCGCAGAGCCAGATCAACAAGGCCTGTGAAGACTTTAAAGACGCACGCGAAAACTGGGAACGCTCGGAGGCTTTCCTCATGGGTGCCGCCTCTGACTTCGACATCGATCCCACCATCGACTCCTGGCCCCTCAACCGCTCGCTGCTGCTGAACTACTTCAACAACGGCATGAACGACGAGATGCTGGAGGATGCCACCATCCTGGGCTTCCACGCTCTGGAGTTCATCCTGTTCCGCAACGGACAGCCGCGTAAGGTGGCCGAGTTCCAAGGCAACGACACCTATAAGAACTTCACCGGCGTGAGCGGTGCAAAGGAACTGGCTTATGCCCAGACCATCTGTAAACTGCTGAAGGAGCGCTGCTTCCAGCTGCAAGTGGCTTGGGAGGGTGAGACGGCCAAGAACGCCAGCCGTGTGGCTGCCGTGAAGGCTGCCGGTCTGGAGTACACCACGGAGAACGGCCTGTCGTATGGCGAGAACCTCACCCAGGCTGGTGTGAACGCCAAGAGCACCTTCCCCACGCTGAAGGCTGCCATCGCCCAGGTGCTGAGCGACGATGAGGGGTCATGCGTAGCCATCGCTACCGAGGTGGGAACGGCCAAGATTGCCAACCCCTTCTCTGCCGGTGACATCAGCTATGTGGAGTCGCCCTACAGCTATAACTCTATCACTGACTTCCAGGACAACATCCGCTCCATCCGCAACGTGTGGTATGGCTCGACCAGCGGCACCGCTGCCAGCAACAGCTTCAACGGCTTCTTCGCCAGCGTAGGCCAGACGGCCACCAACACCAGTGTGGTGAACGCCTTCAACAACGCCATCACCCGCATCGGCCAGATGCCGGCACCGTTCGTGAAGTACTGCTCCACCATTTGGAACATCGCCTTCGAGGACGATGAGGACTGGGAGACAGAGGAATAAATAACATCTGGAATAGCCATTAGATAAGGCTATAAGCGCCTCACCTGCCTTCCGCAAGAAAACAGGTGAGACGCTTTGGCCGTAAAAATAGATAATCTATAAAACAATACCCAATCTCTATGAAAGAACTACAAAGATTTTCAAAGCTGGCTCTCACAGCCATGCTTGCCATGCCGCTACTCACGGCATGTCATGACGACGATGAACCTGACCTAGGACCCCTCGTGCCCGAAACCGATGTTTTCGGACAAGCCAACGACGTGTTCTCGGCCGAAGAGTGGTATCCCGGTGGACAGCTCGGCACCACCGAGAAAGCCAGCTATTCGGCAGCAGCACCGGCCCTGGAGAACATCGCTGGCATGGAGGAAGACTTCAACACGGGTGAGGACTTCTTCGAACACCTCTACACCTTCGAGCAGAATCCCCGCAAGGGACTCGGCCCGGCCTGGGTGCGCAACAGCTGCATCGCCTGCCACCCCAGCTACGGTCACGGCAAGCGCCAGACGGAGTACCGTGCCAACCAGATTGGCAACGGCTATCTGCTCGTGATCTATCACCCCTCTAACAACGCCTACATCAGCGAGGTGACGGGCATGCCGCAGACGCAGGCCATGTCGCCCTTCAAGGCTCCTATCGACGAGACGCAGATCAAGATTGAGTGGCCCGAGGTGAAGGAGATGGAGAGCGGACTGCCCATGCAGTTTGCCGACGGCGAGAAGTATTCGCTCATCTATCCCGTCGTGACCATTCCGCAGATGGCCTTCAACACCAACCCGAAGCCCACTGAGTACGACGTACGGCTGGAGTCCACCATCGGTGTCTACGGCACAGGCCTGCTTGATGCACTCGACGATGCCGACATCGAGGCCCAGTGGCGTGCCGAGGCTCCCTACGTCGACCTGAACCCCGCCATGTGGGACAAGGAGGCCAATGCCTTTAAGGCCAGCGCCTACTATTCGGCTCCCTACAACGACACGGGCTCGTTCCACGGTGACCGTGGTCCGCTGAAGCGCTTCACCTACGCCATGACACGTGGTTCGCTGCAGGACGGTGCCGGCGCCAATGCTATCTGGAACATCACCAACGTCACGCGCAGCGACCGCCACTGGCTCTACTCCACACCTGCATGGGCCAAGGCTCAGAGCGAGGACAGCGAGGTCATCGACTACATCAAGCGCCACGGTGCTTCTGAGTCGAGCATCCTGCATCCCTACTTTGCCGACGGCACCGACGAGGGCATCAGCGAGCGCGTCAACGAAATCCTGAGCTGCTCTTCCATCGCCAAGAAGGAGACCTTCGACAAGTATCTCTTCAACGGCGCTCCCTACAACGGACAGGAGGAGATGACCGACAAGCAGTACTACCAGTTCATGGTGTGGCACCGCGGCCTGGCCGTGCCTGCCGCACGCAACCTGAACGACCCGCAGGTGAAGCGCGGCAAGCAGCTGTTCACCGAGATGGGCTGCGCCCAGTGCCACCGTCCATCGTGGAAGACGGGTAAGGACAACATGTGGGTGGACGCCAGCGTAAAGGCTTATGCCGATGCCAAAGGACTGGCCAAGGACGGCGACTACACGAAGCTGCTGCCGAAATACCCCAACCAGACCATCTGGCCCTACACCGACATGGTACAGCACCGCCTGTTCATGATCAACGACATCCGCACGGGTTGGTGCCGCACCACTCCGCTCTGGGGACGTGGCCTGAGCCGTCAGCTCACGGGTGCCGACGACCGTCTGCACGACTGCCGCGCCCGCACCGTGATCGAGGCCATCATGTGGCACGGCTATTCAAAGAAGTCAGATGCCTACATGAGCACCGAGAAGTTCTACAACCTCCCGAAGGCCGACCGCGATGCCGTCGTGAAGTTCATCGAGTCAGTGTAGGGAGGGATGAGTGTTTAGAGTTTAGAGTTTAGAGTTTAGAGTCAAGTGTTAAGTGTTAAGAGTTGAGTGAAAACTATTCACTAATCACTATTCACTGCTCACTATTCACTATTCGCTACTCACTACTCACTACTCACTATTCGCTATTCACTATTCACTATTCGCTATTAACTACTCACTGCTCATTACAATTCAAGGCCGGAGCTGACTAAACTTCGGCCTTGATTTTTCGTCAAATTATCAAATAAAAGCAAGACCTCATGTTGAAGAAAATTGTCATCGCCCTCTACATTCTTATCGTCGTCGTCCTCGGCGCCATCACCTTCGTTGAACACAGCTACGGTCGCGACTTTGCGCTACAGCATTGCTATGGTGCATGGTTGTTTTCTTTGCTCTGGGCCTTGCTCACCGCCTTCGGTGTGGCCTACATCATCCGGCAACGCATGCGCCGCTGGCCTGTGGTGCTGCTCCATGCCTCGTTTGCCGTCATCCTTGCCGGCGCACTGCTCACCCACCTGACATCGCGACAAGGCGTCATCCATCTGCGCATGGGCGAAACCACCAACGAATACTACGAGTCAGCCACGGAAACGGGCATGCGCGTGGCTCACCTGCCCTTCCAGCTGCGTCTCGACCGCTTCAACATCACCTACCACGAGGGCACGAAGGCTGTGGCCGACTACGAGACGCGCTTCACCCTGATCGACGGCGAACAGCAGACGGAGGCAAGCGTGTCGATGAACAAGATTTTCTCTCACCGTGGCTACCGCCTCTATCAGAGCAACTACGACGAGGACCAGCGCGGCAGCGTGCTCGCCATGAACGCCGACCCCTGGGGCATTCCCGTCACCTACACGGGCTATGCGCTGCTCTTCTTCTCGCTCATCTACATGCTCATCGACCCGCGCGGCACCTTCCGCCGCCTGCTGCGCTCCCCTCTCCTGCAGCGCACCGTCCTGGTGATTTTGGTTTTTCACTGTTCACTTTTCACTTGTCGCGCAGCGACACAGCCCCTCCCCACCCTGCCCCGGGAACAGGCCGATGCCTTCGCCCGACTCCACATGCTCTACAACGACCGCATCTGCCCCGTAGAGACCTACGCCCTCGACTTCACGAAGAAACTCTACGGCAAACGTCACTACGGCCCCTACTCGGCCACGCAGGTGCTGCTGGGATTCATCTTCTGGGGCGACGAGTGGAGCAAGGAGCCTATCGTGAAAATCAAGGGAGGCGATCTGAAGAGCCAACTGGATCTGCCCACCTACTGCTCAGTGAACTTTTTCTTCAACGAGACAATGGGCGGCTACATCATCGGTCCGTATCTGAAGGAGTACTATAACGGCGCCAACGACGGATTCCACAAGCAGGCGGCCCAGATCGACGAGAAAATCATGCTGGTGATGGATCTCCGGCAAGGCACACCGCTGCGCCTCTTCCCCACGCCCTCATCATCGTGGATGGCCCCCACCGAAACCTTGCCCGCCGGCACCGCTGCTGCCGACTCCGTATTCATCACGGAAGTGTTCAATCAACTCTATGCCGACGCCCTCTCAGCCAACTACAGTCATTTCTCAACCACGGTCGCCAAGATCGACCAATACCAGCAGGTGCATGGAGCAGCCTCGCTACCTACAGCCACCAAGGACAAGGCCGAACACCTCTACAACCGCATCCCCTTTGCCACCATTCTCTTCATGTTCAATCTCACGCTGGGATTCCTCATGCTGTTCTTTTCCATCTGGATGATGAAGGGACAGAGAAAGCTCTCTTCCATATGGGAAAAGGTGGGCAGCGGCCTACTCATCTTTTCGTTCCTGGCCCTCACGCTTTGCATTATCTTACGCTGGATTGTGAAAGGCACCATCCCCATTGCCAATGGCTACGAGACCATGCTCCTTACTGCGTGGTTCGTAATGGTCATCACCCTCCTCTCAACGCTCAACTTTTCGCTCGGCGCGAAGCGACACTTTCTTTCTCCATTTCATTACGAAAGCGGCCCGTTGGTTCGATTACGCAGCGTTGCGGAGAAAGAACCCTCCGCTCGACCCTCAGGGGCGCTTTCTTTCTCCATTTCATTACGAAAGCGGCCCGTTGGTTCGATTACTGAGCGAAACGGAAAAAGAACTCTCAACACTCTCCTCCTCACCTTCGGCTTCCTGCTGTCAGGATTTTTCCTGCTCGTCAGCCATATCTCGCAGATGGATCCGCAAATCACCCATATGATGCCGGTCCTCAACTCACCGTTGCTCACCATCCACGTCAGCATCATCATGATGTCCTACGCTCTCATCAGCCTGACGTTCATCTGCGGTCTGGTGGCCATCATTGCCTATCTCATCTCTCGCCAATCGTCACTCAACACTTATTTCATTGAGTCCCTCGCCGTCCTCTCCAGCATCTTCCTCTACCCTGCCCTCACCACAATGGGACTGGGCATCTTCATCGGTGCCATCTGGGCCAACGTGTCGTGGGGCAACTACTGGAGTTGGGACCCGAAGGAGACGTGGGCACTCATCACCTTCATGGTCTATGCCGTGGTTCTCCACACCCAGTCGCTGCCCCTGTTCCGCCGTCCTCTTGCCTACCACATCTACATGGTGCTGGCCTTCCTCACCATCCTGATGACCTACTTCGGCGTCAACTACGTCCTTGGCGGCATGCACAGCTATGCCTAAAAGGTATTGCGAAAGGAAAAACGACAAAAGTAGCAAAGAAAGTTACGTGGTTATTCTTTTTGTTGAGTAAAAAATTGTAACTTTGCAGGCAAATAGAAACTTAAATGAATAAGGTTATAAATTTTGATCATGCTGTCGCCAAGGTGTATGGTTTCGATAACGGCACCGACGTGACAGAATACCAAGTGGTGATCAGCCTCACAAACCCGCTGCTCACCTACACCCAACAACTGGAAACCCTCGTCGAGGCCTTTGCTCAAGTGAAGAAGGAGGCAACGGCAGGGGCAAGCGTGGTCTTCAAGCGCTTCTTCCTCAGCGACGCCAGCAACCAGGCCGACGAGCTGATGAACTACGAGATGGAGGCTCCTGCGGGTGCGCTGAGCATCATCCAGCAGGCACCGCTCAACGGCACGAAGATTGCGCTCTGGGCCTATCTGGCCACTGGCATGCAGACACGTGCATTGGCCAGCGGTCTCTACGAGGCATCGCACGGCGGCTACCGCCACCTGTGGCTGGCCTCGGCCCACAACAATGCCAAGGACTCCGAACGCCAGACGCGCATTCTGCTCAACGACTACGTCATGCAACTCATCGGCGAAGGCTGTTCGCTGGCCGACAACTGCATCCGCACGTGGTTCTTCGTCAACGACGTCGACCTGAACTACAACGGTGTGGTGAAGGCACGCAACGAGGTGTTCTTCACTCAGAACCTCACCGACCGCACCCACTTCATTGCCAGCACCGGCATCGGTGGACGTCAGGCTGATGCGCACGTGCTCTCACAGATGGATGCCTATGCCATCAGTGGCATCAAGAAAGAACAGGTGCACTACCTCTATGCTCCCACCCACCTGAACCGGACCAGCGACTACGGCGTGTCCTTCGAGCGTGGCACCTACATCGACTATGGAGACCGTCGCCACGTCTACATCTCCGGCACGGCCAGCATCAACAACAAGGGCGAGATCATGCACCGCGGTGACGTGGTGGCCCAGTGCCATCGCATGTGGGAGAACGTGGAAACACTGCTGAAGGAAGCGGGTTGCACCTACGACGATGCTGCACAGATGATTGTCTACCTGCGCGACCCCGCCGATTACGAGGTGGTGCGCCGCCTCTACGAGGAGCGCTTCCCCAACAAGCCGTGGGTCATCGTCAACGCTAAGGTATGCCGCCCAGGCTGGCTCATTGAAATGGAAACCATGGCCATCAAGGCACAAAAGACGGAGTTCCCCAATTACTAAGCCCCACCCCTGCCCCTCCCCCAAAGGGAGGGGAGCGACAGCTGAGACAAGGAAAAGCCCCACCCCTACCCCCTCCCCCAAAGGGAGGGGAGCGACGGCTGGGATAAGGCTAACTAGAAAAACGCCCCAACGGGGCAGCATCTACTAGCCCAGGGCATCGCCCTGGGTTTGGGAAGCGAGAGAGTTGACTACGCCCTGAAGGGGCAGCACCTTTAGCCGCACGCAGCATCACCCACTTGAAAATACAAAAACCGCCAATCTTGCAGGTGCGCAGGATTGGCGGTTTGCTATTTTTGCGACTAAATGCTTTGCTTACTTCGCGTATGCCACAGAACGCGTCTCGCGGATCACGGTGATCTTCACCTGTCCGGGATAGGTCATCTCGTTCTGAATCTTCGTGGCAATCTCACCGCTCAGAGCCTCTGTCTCAGCATCGCTCATCTTGTCGGCACCCACGATGACACGCAGCTCGCGACCTGCCTGGATGGCGTAGGTCTTCGTCACACCCGGATAGCTCATGGCGATGGCCTCGAGGTCGTTCAGACGCTTGATGTAAGCCTCCACAATCTCGCGACGGGCACCGGGACGGGCACCGCTGATGGCATCGCACACCTGCACGATGGGAGCCAGCAGCGTCTGCATCTCCATCTCGTCGTGGTGGGCACCGATGGCATTGCAGATATCGGGCTTCTCCTTATATTTCTCTGCAATC
>OCVV011151743.1_pt1 | contig 20409 bp, 23 predicted proteins | sample 1539721 | NCBI WGS metagenome assembly OCVV01 (sample SAMN02144230, study PRJEB22623) | gut metagenome | biome: sheep rumen | host: Ovis aries | place: New Zealand
AATTTTTGTTTATTTGTATTCATTGTTTCATCATAATCTGTAAATGTTTGATATAAATCTTGTAATTCAGAGTATTTATCTGCTATACCTACTACATCATCATTTATATTTCCGATTAATGCATCTATTTCATCAAACTTAGTAAGGCACCCTCCATCTGTTTGAGTATCATACACAAAATCACTATAAGTTCTAGGTTCTTTTTGTAAGTTGGCTTCCATTTCATTCCATGTTACTACATCTGCCATATTCTTCACCTCTATCATAATTATTATATCAATTTAATTAATATGCATAAACCAAATAATAATATAAATATGTAAAGTAAAAAGAGGCTTTCACCTCTTAAACTATTCTTCTTGCTTGAACTACTTTTCCTTGTAATGTACTTTCAATTACTTTACCAGCTACTGAACTAGCACCTATTACTTTAATATTACCATTAGCATCTCTACCAGTACACATAACAACATGTCCGCCACCATTAGTAAATATTAAATCTCCAGCTCTTACATCGCTTAAACTAATAGCAACACCGCATTTAGCTTGACCACCTGTAGTTCTTGGTAAAGTAACACCAATAGCTGCTGCAGCTTTTTGAGTTAATGCTGAACAGTCAATTCCTCCATTACCATTACCACCATATACATAAGGTGTATTAAGATATTGAGCAGCCGCATTTACCATGCTACTTCCTAAACCTGAACTAGGCATAAATCCAGCTTCAGTTGTTGGAGTTTCTACAACTGGTGTTGTAGCTGCAGGTTGTTCAATTGTTGGAGTTGGAGTAGGATTACTACTTGTATCTCCTTTATATTTACCATTTAACTTTTTGTTAACTATATCTTGAACAGCATCAGGATCATATCCTGCATCTGCTAACGCTTTCTTTCTTTGATCTCCAGTTCCATATTTACCAGCTATTACTTTATCAGCAATATCTCCTAAATCTGTTTCACTAGGAATTTCTTTAGTTTGTTCTTTAGTAGGAGTATCAGTTGGTGTTGTATTGTCTGTCGGAGTTGAATCTACACTTGGAGTAGAAACTTTTTGAGAATCCTCAAGAGCGTCTTCTTCTGTAGATATCATTTCATTGATATTATCTAAATCAGTTATCAACTCTTCATCATCTTTTTGTAGTTCTTCAACTTGAGTGTTCATACTTTCTAGCAATTGAGTATAAGTACCTCTAATTGCTTCAACACTTGATTCTAACTTTCTCTTATTAGTATCCATGTTTTCATTATAGTCAGTGAATTCATTATATAAGCTTTGTAGTTCACTATATCTAGCAGATATATTTGTTATATCTTCACTAATATCATTAATTATCTTTTCAACATCATTAAACTTATTTAAACAGCCTTCATCAGTTTGAGTATCATAAGTAAAATCATTAAAGACAGTTGGTTCTTTTACTAAATTAGCTTCGCTGTCATTCCATGTTACTACATCCGCCATACACAACACCTCTATTATAATTATTATAACAATAATATAAATCAATATAAATAATCAATTAAAATATCAGTGTAAATAAAAAATATAGATGTTTCCATCTATATTAATTATTGTTATTAAATGCAGGTACACTTGAAGGATCTGTATATAATATCTTTAACGCTTGTTCAGATATTGCAGCAAAATCATCATTACTATTATTTGAAGAAGAATTACCACTAGCTGTAGGTGCTGTAGTAGATGCTGTAGTAGTTACTGTATCATTAGCATTTCCTACTTGAACATCAGGTTCAACGGCTAATTTTGTTTCAGGTGTAGCTTCGCCACCTATTTCTACTGCTTGAGCTCCGTCAATTTTTCCAACTACAGTTTCTCCAGTATATGTACCATTTAATTTGTCATTTACTATTTGTTGAACTTCTGAAGGATCATATCCTGCATCAGCTAATGCTTGTTTTCTTTCATCACCAGTTCCATATTTACCAGCAATTACATCATCAGCTACTGAGCTAACATCTGCATTTGAAGTACCAGCATTATTGCTTTGTCCTGTTCCACCAGCGTTTCCTGTTCCTTCTCCACCACCAGTATTTCCTGATGCTACACCAGCACCAGATACGAAACTAGCAGTTGATCGATCCCATTCATCACCATTATCAATGCCTAACATATCATTTAATTGCTCTAAATCAGTCATTAATGTTTCGTCTTCTTTTTGGTGACTTTCAACTGCTTGTCTAGCAGTATCAACTACGTTAGTAAATAATTGTTCAATAGTATTAACTTTTCCTTCCATAGCTTTTGATATTTGATCCATATTATCATTAAAATTAGTGAATTCATCAAATAACTCTTTTAATTGAGTATATGTACCTTTAATTCCATCAACATCTTCACGTATTGTTTTAATTTTTGCTTTAGCTTCATCAAATAATGCTAAAATACCACCATCTGTTGCATTGTCATACATAAAATCTTGATAAACTTGTGGTATCTTTTCTAATTTTGCTTCAGCTTCATCATAATAAGCAACTTCAACATTTCCTCTACTTGCCATATTAATCACCTCTATTATATTAATTATATCAATGCCTTATAAAAACGTAAATAATAATGTGATTCGGGATTGTAAATAAGATGCTAAATGGTTTTTAAGTAATAGACTTGATAGACAATAATTGTTATCATTAAATTAGGTGATAATTATGAGTAGACATGGTAGTCTAGCATGGCATGAAGGTGCAGCATCTAGAAATAATGAACCAAATAAATATAACGAATTCAAATATGATAATGAACATAATAAAATATTCAGTATATTAGAACAAATAAATACTGTAACAAGAAGAATTCAAGATGATACTGCTGATGTTGTTAGAGCAATAAATAGATTAGATAATCAATATGGTTCTTGTTCAGATTATGATGAATATGTTAAAGATATGAAAAACATTATAATGATGCGTAGCGCTGATCTAGCTGATACAAATAAAAAAGTAATGAACAATGTTAGTACTTCAATTAATAGTTTAACAGAAAAAGATGCTAAACTATTAAATGATATAGATTTACTAAATCAAATGATGAAAAGGAGTTAGATAATATGGCAGTTAAGTTTTATGATTTTGATGGCGTAATGGCTACATGCTCATCTGGCAGTTATCTAAGTAGTTCATTAGACAGCCTACAAACAAATGTAGAAAGATTACAACAATTAATTAAAGAATTAGAAGAGTATTATCATGGTATTGGTAATAACTCCACTATATATAAAATGTATGAAGAAATATATGCTAGTATTGGAGGAGCTAGTAATTATAATTACTGGAATAACTCAGGAATATGGGATGGAATACAAAATATAGTATATAAAGCTGATAATTTATATTACAATGCTGAAAGAGATAAAAGAGAATGGGAAGAAGAACAACGTAGATTAAGAGAAGAAGAAAATAATAGACGCATTGGATTAAGAAGTTATAGATATTAACTAAAATAAAAAGTTCACTTAATGTGAACTCTTTTTTTATACTAATTTATCAAATTCAATTGTCACTTCGTCATCAGTTGGATCTTCATCCTCGATTGTTAAATTTATAGGTTCCTCAGCTAAGACGAATTTATTCTTAGATCTTTGAATTGGATCTTCTTCTAATTTAAATACTTTACCAGTTTTTGAAGTCTTAAATTCAGGTTCTTCACTTAATACAATAACCTTATTAGATTTAATTTTCTTAGATACAGGATCTTCATCAAGTACTATCTTCTTTCCTGATTTAGTTTTAATAGAAACAGGATCTTCATCTAAATGAATAATCTTATCAGTTTTAGTTCCTTTAAATTTAGGTTCTTCATCTAAACTAAATTTCTTGCCAGTTCTATTAACAATAATATCAGGTTCTTCATCAAGGACTATCTTCTTTCCTGATTTAGTTTTAATAATATATGGATCTTCATCACTTACGAATGCTCCAACTGCACCTTCATATGCATATGTATCAGATGAATAATCTTCATTATCAACAGGATCTTTATCTAATACTATTTTTACTCCTGAATTTAAAGATAATTTAGTTTTTTCATCTATACTATCTTGTATTTCCTTTTCAAATAGTATTATTGCAGATAACATAGTTTCATAATGAATTGAAGCTAATTTTATCTTCTTAATTTCTTCTTCATCTTTAACATTATTTAACGCTTTAAGACTTTCATCTTTAATATTTAATCTAGCATCACTTATGATAGAATGTACTTTTTCTATATATTCGTTCATATACAATCCCTCTATTCTAATAATAATTTTATCAATAATTTGTATAATTGTAAATGTTTATTGCTTAATTATAGTTATATTTAACACATTATATTATAATTATAATAGGTGGTAGTATGAATACACATTTATACAGAAAGATATCTATTATTAAATTCAATAATAAAAGATTCCAAGTTTTTAGAGATGAATTAGGAAGATATGCTTTCTTAGAATTAGATGACAATAATAAATTCCACTATCCAAAGGTAGAAGACTTTATAGAATTAGCTAACATGTTCTCAAGAGACCTTCACAATGAAGCGATGTTTAAAAAAGGTAAAAGAAATAAAGCGAATAGATTAAAGTTTACTGCATCAGTTTTAGCTGCTACAAGTGTTATAGCTTGTTCTACAATATTATTTAATCAATTACAGGCAGATAAACAATTTGATAATAATAATGTAACTGAATATATTTCAGTTTCAGATGACTATCAACATGAAGTTGTATTTGAAGATATAAGTGCACCAACAGTAATTGAAGATATTAGTGAGCCAACAGAAATTAAAGAAGAAGAAAGTGAAGATGTTAATTTCGTTCCTAATTCTTCAGATGATCCAGACAAACAAGAAAGTATTGATACAAGCAGATCTACTCAAATAACAGATGACATGTATTATGTACATGACAATGGAATTGAAGTAGATATATATAACTCAGCTGCTTTAAATAAATTCTTGGGTTATAAAGATGTTACTATAGATGATATCATTGAAGTAGTTAATAATAATCCAGGTATCGATAGTAAAATGAAACCAATAATAATAGATTTTGCTAGAGATATTATGAAGACATATCCAAACGTTGATATGAGAGTCTTCTATGAAAATATGAAGGTTGTTAAAGTAGTATATGAAACTGATGAAAGTATTGCTCAACACGGCAGATCTCTTGCATGGTTTGATTGGGCATCACAAGAAATACATATAAACGAGAATTCAGATCTAACTGAAGGATCATATGCCATTATGATAGTACGTCATGAATTATGTCATGTACTTATGTTATTAAGACTTAATACAGATGACCATCTAATAATAAGATGTGTTCAAAAAGATGGTAATTATGGTGAATTCATACAAGAATGCACTGCCGTTCTTATATCAGCATATCCTTTTGAAGATAGATATGAATTCACTGACTTAGGATACGGTATAGTATCTAATGAATTCAGAGCAATTGTTGAAGCAATTCCTAACGTAGATTATTCTGTTATTGTTAACCAAGACGTACATGGAATTGAAGATTATTTAGATGAAAAAATAGATTCTGATATACCGCCTGAAAGATTATTTGATTTAATGGAATTGCAAACTAACGTATATTACAACTTTAAATATGTTAAAGTAGATAATGAAGATTTTAAAGCAATATATCAATACATTGCAGACGCTTATACACAAAATGTATTAAAACCAAATATGTCTTATGAAGAAATAATGCAAATTCAAAACAATCTAATAGATAGACTAAATAAAGATGTAGATTATACAGAAGGATTACAATATACAGATGTAATCGAAGATGAATTTAACGAGTATATAACAATGCATAATATACAATCCAATAATTTATCCAAATAAAAAAACCAACAATGTTGGTCTTTTTTATTATTTTATAATCCGTATTTACTAGCAGCAGCATTTTCTTCGTCTGCTTCTTTATCATATATAGCATTGTTATACATGAAGTTTTGAAGTTTAACAGCTGCATTAACTTGTAGCCATAAGCCTTTTCTTTCATCACCAATATGGAGATATAACTTTCTATATTCGTTATAAATAACAGAATCTGTAGTTCCTTTACCATGATATAAAGGTTCCATTCTATTTACAAGTTCTCTAAGAGCTTTTAAATCATTTTGTAATGTAGTTAATGCTTGATCCATTTCGTGTCCACTATCAGTGAAATCTTTTACAGCATCATAATCATATTTCTTTTGTGTTTGTGCCATCTTAAACTACTCCTTTCAAATATTATTTAGCGCCACTAACAAAGTTTGCGCTTGATTGACTCCATTCATCACCATTATCAATACCTAACATATCATTTAATTGCTCTAAATCAGCCATTAATGTTTCGTCTACTTTTTGGTGACTTTCAACTGCTTGTCTAGCAGTATCAACTACGTTAGTAAATAATTGTTCAATAGTATTTACTTTTCCTTCCATAGCCTTTGCTATTTGATTCATAGTATCATTGAAATTTGTAAATTCGTCATATAACTCTTGTAATTGAGTATATGTACCTTTAACACCTTCAACATCCTCACGTACTGTTTTAATTTTTGCTTTAGCTTCATCAAATAATGCTAAAATACCACCATCAGTTGCATTGTCATATTGAAAATCTTGATATGTTTGAGGTGTCTTTTCTAATTTTGCTTCAGCTTCATCATAATATGCTACTTCTGCATTTCCTCTACTTGCCATAATAGGTCTCCTTTCATATTACACTTAGATACTCGCATATCTTAATAACATTATAAAAAAAATAAAAAAAAGTGTAAATATCTAATATTTATATTTACACCCATATTACACTATTCTCCAGTATCAGCCATTTTATCATATTTGGCATTTCTATATATAAGGCATTCTAATCTGTGTAAATTAGAAACATCATTCCACATTCCCTTATTTGTTGTGCCAATTACATCGTAAAACACTTTATACCCTTTATAAATTGTCGAATCCTGACCTTTACCATGATATAGTTTTTCTAATTCATTAACTTTAACTCTTAAACTCTTAATATTTTCTTGTAATGTAGTTAATAAATCATCCATTTCTCCACCAGTTTTAGTCATATTCATTACTTCATCATAATCATATGCTTTTTCTCTACCTTGACTCATAATTGACTCTCCTTCTATCTATACCCTGTTGTTCCAGTAGGTGCTGTATAATTATCAAAAGTATGTGCTTCTATATCATTCATAGATGAATCTGTTAAACTTTTTAAATTTTCTAAATCATCCATTAATGAAGTATCTTCCTTAATATGAGATTCAACAGCTTGAATAGAACTTTGAATTAATTCACTAGTTAATTTATCAACACGTTCAATATTCTTATTTAAACTTTGAATGACCATTTGCATACTTTCATTAAAATCAGTAAACTTTTCATAAGTATCTACTAACTTGCCATTAAAAGCACGTATCTCATCAATATTAGTTTTTATAGCATCTATTAATTTTTGTGTATCATTATAGCCTTGAATTATACCGCCACCTGTTACATTATCATATATAAACTCTTGAAAAACTTGTGGTTCTTTTGCAAAATTGCATTCTGTCTCGTTAAAAAATCCTACTTCTTCCATGTTTTTATACTCCTTCTGTATCTGCTGCCTTATCATTTAATGCATTCTCATGCATTAAATTAATTAGTGTTTTAGAGTTATTTGCATTACTCCACATTCCACCACCATTAGCAGTTCCTATTCTATTATATAAATTAGCGTATGTTTGATAAATTGAACTTGTTTTATCCTTACCATGATATAAAGGTTCGCATTCATTTATCTTTTGTCTTAATTTTACTAAGTCCTCTTGTAATTTACTTAAAGCTTGATCAAGTGGACCTCCAGTATTAGTAAATGCAATTACTGCATCGTAATCATAGTTCTTTTGTGTAACTGTCATATTATTCACCTCTATAATAAAATATTATCATAATTGTATTAAGTATACCTATAAATAAGAAAAAAGTTGACATTAATAATATGTCAACTTTAATATATTTGTCTTATTGTTGATCGTGCTCTTTATCATACTTAGCATTAGTATACATTAAGCATTGCAATATATGTGCTTCCTTTGCTATACTCCAAGCACCTTTATCTTCATTACCTAAGTAAAAGAATAATTGTTCATAGTTACCATAGATAACACTTTGCCAAGAACTCGATCCCTTTCCATGAAATAGTTTTTCGCATCTTCTTATAGTTTCTTCAAGTTTAAGTAAAGTATTTTGATAATCGGTTAAATATTGATCTAATGCATTACCTGTATTGCATAATTCCATTACTGAATCATAATCATATTTTTTTTGTGTTTGTGCCATAATTATTTAAGCTCCTTACCTATCATAAGTGTTTCATTTGCTTTTGCAGCAACATCTTCAAAGACATTATCGATACCTAACATTTCATTCAAGTATTCCAAATCATTCATAAGAGTTTCATCGTTCTTAATGTGAGTTTGAACGGTTGTTTGAGCTGATGTAATAAGTTGATAAGCTCTCATTCGAAAATAAGAGGCGTTGCCCTTCATCTTATTAATAATAGTATTCATTGTATTATTATAATTAGTAAATTCTTCATACTTATCCATTAATTCTTTATATCCAGCACTAAGATTAGCTATATCATCATCTAATTTATTAAACACTTCTTTCAAATCATCGAAAGCTTGTATAATACCACCATCATTTTGATTGTCATATAAAAATTCATTAAAAGCTGTTGGTTCTTTTTCTTCTTTAGCTTTTGCTTCATTATAGTAACCTACTTCAACATAGTTACTACTTATTATGTTTTTAGCCATATAATCACTCCCTTATTTTTAGTATAACCTATAATATATTGGATTATATAAAATAAGAAAAAGTTGACATTAATAATATGTCAACTTTGTTCCGTTTTTAATTGTAGTTTCACTTATTAATACATTCTTATCATAAGGAACACCTGTCTTAGAATCTATTAATAAACTATCTTCCTTACCTTCATAGTTTGGATAGATATTTTCTTTAATAAGACTATCTAACATCTTACATACATAATATACTGTTTTATTATAAGGTATATTAACATCTAACACATACTCGAATTCAGGGAAAGATACTTCACATATAACTTTATATTTCATCTTCTTCATCCCCTTCTATTTCAGTATGTTGTAGAATTTGTGCATAATAACCTTTACCATTTTCAACAATATATCCCATGTTTTCTGCAAGAGAATCTTTAAGTTTAATATCTCTAGTATTAAGTTCAACAAATGTTTGACTCTCATATGTATTAGCAAGTAATACACCATTTGAATCCATGAATAATTTTTGTAATGCTTTGTCTCTTCCGAATTCTTTATAATCAGCTAAAACATCTGCAAATACGAAATCAAATAATCCTAACTCTCTTGATCTATCAACTATATCACTAAACTTATCGAAGTCTTTTCCTAACATTTTAATAATTTGAGAAGCTTCATGGAATACTATTACACTTCTTCTTGGAGTCTTATAACCCTTCTTATCTTCAGTAGAACTATATTTAGCATATTCATCATTTATATAAATGCATAAATTATTGAATGTATTAATAATTTCATCTGAATTAACATATGTAATATTAGAATATCTTTCAGACTTTAACATATCATTAGGATCAAATAAGTATACTCTCTTATCTTTCTTATCAGATATAGATTCTAACTCTTGATACATAACCTTAGTATATTCAGTTAATACATATTTCTTAGGAGCTATTATCAAAGTACCAAAGTTCTTTTGTAAATCAAAGTACTTAGGTTCAATAGTATTCTTAACATATCCAACACATATTCTATTAAATGATAATTTATCTTTGGCGATATTATCAAATGTTAATGTCTTAGGTATCATTGGAATTGGTTGAGCTTTAATCTTATAGTAATCAGTTAATTGACCACATATTTGTTTAACAATTTGTTGTAATTTATCTTCTTGATATACTGTAGCTGTTTGGAATTCATAACAAGTGTTATTAATTTCAATTAAACCTCTACCTTTATAATCTTTAATGAAGATACCTCTTGATTTAGAACCATAGAATATAGAATAATCATCGTCAGATAACTTCAATGCAATCTTTTGTGGGAATGTCTCTAATACTTTACCCTTAATAGCATTCTTATCTACTGATGTACATACGAATATAATTCCGTATTTAGCACACTCTTTAAATAGAGATAACATACTATCTATTTGTTCAGGTAATATTTCTTTTAAGTTATCTACATTATTTACTACAAATACTAATATAGGATCTTTATTTTCACTATATTTAATATATGATTCATAGTTACCACCAAATTCACGATATCTCTTACGTCTATCTAAGTAAGATTTATTAGCAAATCTGAATGTATTCTCAATCATATCTAGATTATTTTGATATACTACTCCACCTATATGAGGTGCATCTTCAAACATAGCTAAAGTTTCAGCACCAAAGTCCATTAAGTATAATGATACTTCTTGAGGTGTATAACTAGATATAATTGAATAAATCATTGATTGTAATAATTGTTCCTTACCGGAACCAGATATACCTGTAATATATGTATTACCATTATTTAAATTAAGTTGTAACAAAGATTGCTTTTGTTGGAATGGATTATCATATTCACCGATAATAGGATTAATTACAAAAGGTACTCTATTAAACTCATATTTTTTCTTTAAGTTATCTACATATATTGTTTCAGGAATAGGATCTAACCATAATGGTCTAATCTTATAATTTTGATTTTTAGCAACATCTGATACATATAGAATAATATTTAATAATTCTTCACCATGTACTTTTTGATTTTCAACTTCAGGATTTGGTTTAACATAATCAACAGAGTTAACTACTTCACCTAAATCATTAAGTAAATCAACTGATGTATCAATTTTCTTTTTAACAATTGATGTTGGTTGATATTTTCCACCAGAGTAAGCTGATTGACCTAAAGCAAAGTATTCATTCATACCAACTTGTAAGTAGAATGCACCAGTTTGTTTTAAGTAAGCAGCATCATCACATTTAATCATGTCTTTAGAGTCTGCTCTATCTTGAACTCTTAAACATATTTTAAATCTTGAGTTTGACCACATTTGTTCATCAACAACACCAGCTGGTTTTTGAGTTGCAAGAATTAGGTGAATACCTAATGAACGACCAATACGAGCGATTGATACTAATTGTTCTAGGAATTCAGGTTCTTGTGCTTTTAATTCAGCAAACTCATCTGATATTATTAATAAATGCGATAATGGTTCATCTAACATACCTTTTCTATAGTATTGTTGATATTTATAGATGTTCATTGATGAATCATTTAATTTTTCTCTTGCTTCATTAAACATTTGTTGTCTACGTTTAGACTCAGCTTCTAATGATGCAAGTGATCTTCTTATTTCAGATTTATCTAAGTTTGTAATTGTACCAACTAAGTGAGGTAGGTGCATTCCTGTTTCTCTATTATCAAATGAACCAGCAAGTCCACCACCTTTGTAGTCTATTAGTACGAATTGAACTTCTTCAGGTGAGAAGTTAACACATAATGATAATATATATGTAATTATCCATTCTGATTTACCTGAACCAGTAGTACCAGCAACTAATCCATGTGGACCATATGCTTTTTCATGAATATCCATATTGAATAATTCACCTTGTTGATCAATACCTACAGGAACAGCTAACGTATTAACAGGATTATTAGAATGCCATCTATCTAGTGAGTTTAATTGTTGAACATTACCTACACCGTACATATCTAAGAATCCTACTGACTTAGGAAGCTCATGTTTATCTAATGGAATATTAACATAAATATTAGCTAATTCTTTAACACATTCTTCTACATTTATATTTGTATTAAAGTCTGCTTTAAATTGGCTTTGATTACCAGCAGTTAAATCATTCTTAAATAATCCTGATGTATCTTCTGATATATGAATAAATGTTGAACATTGACTTGGTAAATTAGCAATTCTATTATGTTTAATAATCATTGAGAAACCTAAATTATTATCCATATTTAATATTGACTTAATACCTTCATAGTTACGAGTATTTTCAATATCATCTGTAATAACTAAGTAATATGGTAGGAATCTTCTATATAATCCTTCATTTGCTTCAGAGTTTTCTCCTAATGATTCTACTCTATCCTTTATAACATTATCTAAATATTGAGATAATTTCTTTTTATCATCTACAGATGATGCTATAAATCTTACAACATGTTGATTATCCCAGCAATAAGGTGAGAACTTCATCCATTCCCAATTACTTGCATTCTTTTCATTTGTAAATATTACTATCTTTAATTCAGAATAAATATGGAATGTCATTAATTGAAGTAATAAACTTTCAAAGAATGATCTTAATAATCCTGGATTACCAATTACCGCAGATATTCTATTCTCTAAGAATGATGTATCTAATGGCATATCAGGAATATATCTATATTTATTAACTAAAGCTTTTACTTCCTTTGTTAAGAAAGTGTCTTCAGTAGAATAATCATCTTCGTTATAATTAATCTTTAATAAAGGTGGTACAAATCCAATACCAATTCTAGCAGTTAGGAAATCATTATCATTAATAGTTTTTTCCCATAAATTTCTTTTTCTACCATATATTATTTGTTGGCACATATCTAATGATACATTATTTTCTAACATTATTTGTTTTTGTGCTTCAACAATATCATTTATTTCTTTTTCTTTAAATTCAAGATAACTCTTATATTGCTTAATTCTTCTAGCAGTATCTCTTCTTTTTTGGAATTTAGTAAATCTTCTAGTTAATGCAGGCCATAACATTGAAGATACTAAAGTAAATATTGATAATAGTACACTTGGTAATACTGTTTTAAAATCAGTATTATTAGATGCAGCAGTCATTAATGTTTGAGATAAAGTAAATATAGATGTTACCACCATAGTCATTTGAGGACCTACAGTTAATATTGCAGGTGTTGTTTGTTGATCATTAGTTGATGGAGGTGGTACAATTGCTATCTCTTGAGGAACATTTTGAGTTCTAAATCTAGGAGATCTTAAGAACTCATCTTCTTCACCAAATACTTCTCGTTCTCCTTCTTTATCTAATGCATCCTTAGTTGGTTGTTGAACTATTCTCTTTTTAGCAACAAAAGCATCAGATGATGGAGTTAATTTAGTATTAGCAAGCAAATTAGATACAACTATAGTATTTCCTATACATACAACCTTTAAACCATTTGAAAATATAATATCTCCATGGTTAACTCTTTTTCTTTTAACTAATTTATCATTAACATATACATATCCATCTATTGATTCTAAATACCATGAATCTTTTTGATATGTTAATCTATATTGATTATTCTTCATATATGGAGAATTATATACTAAATCATTACCAGTAGCCTTACCAACAGTAATAGTATTCTTCTTTATTTCAAGTTCTGTAGTATTTGGTACATATGATAAATAGAAATATAATTGAATTACTTCTTTAGTAATATTATTTGATATATTAAGTACACTGTATTCCTTAACTTCTATCTCATTTACTACTTCTCCATTAGGACTAGTAATAGATATATTTGTATTGGAATAGAACATACATTGAGTACCATGAAAAACTATATTACCTAATACATTTCCCTTTGTATCATGGATAATATAGTTACTACCATCAGAATATGATATATGTCTACGTAATATAAGATTGTTTTGTAAAATTGCTATTATCATATTACCATTCCCTATTATATAAAATTATATCATTAATAATATCTATAAACAATATATTAATAATGTAAATTGATTGTTATTTTAGTAGTAATTAATATCATAAAAAAACATATTGTGTTATTTTATTATTAGGAGGTTATTATGGATAACACAAATATTAATCCAGCAGAACAAAATGCTGTAGAAAAAAAGAAAGATTTAAAAACTAACAAAAAGATTGTATTAGATGAGGAACCAGTTGTATTTGAAATTCCTTCAATAGATGATGATGAAAGTGACATAGGTGGAGGAAGTGTAACACTTGGATCTGAACCAACAAATACACCTGTTCAAGAAGTTCCAAGTAATGAACCACAAGTACAATCAGGAAATATTACTTTCTAGTCTATATGTATAACATATAGATTTTTTTTTATAATTAAAATATAATATTAATAGAATAGGAAGGATATATATGGATTATAAGGAATTAATAAAAAACATATATGATGGTAATATTGATATAAATGCCATAAATACATATATATATGATATCTTTATTAAGTTATTACCATTTATAATAATATACTTTATAATCTGGACTGTATCTATGTGGTTTATTCTTATTAAAGAAGAAAAAAAACCATGGTATTCACTTATTCCATTCTATAATATGTATTTATATTTTAAGATATGTGATTTACCATTTATATTATTCTTTATACCTATCATTAATCTAGTTACTTTATTATTAATGCCATATAACTTAGCAAGAGAATATCAATGCAAGAGTTGGATGAGATATATAGCTATATTAGTTCCATTCATAATTATTCCATATATAGCATTCTCTAATCTACAAAATAGAAATAAAAAAGTATCATTTGATTATCTTAAATTTGGTAAAGATGTAGATAACTTAGAAGATTCATTAAAAATAATAACTGATGATAATTATATAGAAGATGATAATAAATCTATTCCATTCAAACAAAAGAATAAAGATGTTAAAAGTAAAGAATCAGAATTCATAGATTCATTAGTTTTTTCAAAAGCAGATGATGAATATATTGAAGATGAAGAGCATATTGAATATAAAGAAACTCATATAGATGAGATTAAAGCTAAACCTGAAGAAGAATTAGTAGATCTAGAAGATGATAATAATCAATTGGATCTTAATGAAATTGATGATTTAGATAATGATGTTAATATATCTAGTCAAACAGAAGTTAAGATTGAACAAGATATTAAAGATTTCGAAAAAGAAGGCCCATCTGTTACTGCTATTGCATTTGGTGGTAAAGATGAACATGAAAATATGACAGAGTCTAAAGCAAAAGACTTAAAATGTCCTTATTGTAATTCAAGTTTAGTTGGTTCAAATGGTACATGCCCTGGATGTGGTAAAGATGTATCAAATATTGTATTTGAAAAAGTTAATTTAGATAAAATAAAAGCGTGATTATAATCACACTTTTTTATTTGTTCAATTTAATTAATATACTTAATGCTTTAGCTAATTGATTGTCATTTTTATCAATTGGATTTTTATAATACTCTTTATTCAAATCAACTATATATGATGGTTTAATACCTACACCATCTATATTATTATGATTAGGAGAATACCATAGACCAGTTGTATATTTGATATTAGCATTATCACTTAGCTTAGTAATTTCTTGAGTTCTTCCTTTACCATATGTTTTAACTCCAACTGTTAATGCACCATATGATTCTTTTAAAGCCATAGTTAATAATTCACTTGAAGATGCTGTTGTACTATTAACTATTACTACAATTGGATAACTTCTTTCTTCTGAAGTAGTATCAGTTATATCTATTTCTTTATTCTTTTCTTTATATGAATATAACTTCTTACCTTCTTTAATAAACATGTTAGCTATATTAGATGCTTGTTCTATATAACCACCTTTATTAGATCTAAGATCTATTATTAATCCTTTAATATCATTCTTTTCTAATTCATCTAAAGCATTTCTAAATTGTGTTGATGATGCTCCAGAGAATGATTCAAGATATATGTAGCCATAGTTATTATTATCATCTGTTAATAACTTACTATTAACAACAGGATTATCGATATTAGTTGTTGTAACATTAGCTATTACTTCTTCATTATCTCTAGATAATATAAATGATATATCATCATGTGATTGAATATATGAAACTACATCAGCTAAAGGAGTTGTAGTTGCATCTATTTCATCTACTTTTAATAATTTATCACCTATTCTCATACCAGCTTTATCTGCAGGAGAATTCTTAAATACATTATAAACATATATTCCATCTTTCTTTTGTTCAGCTATAACACCTATACCTTTATAAGTACCATCTAATTCATCATTTAAAATATTCATTTGATTATCATTCATATAAACAGAATATTTTTCATTTAAATAATTCATCATTCCATCTATTGCTGAATTAGCTAATTCGTCTCTATTAACATCTTGATAATAATTATTAACTATTTGATTATATGCTTCATCTATAGTATTAGATGGTTTATTTAATTTATTATGTTTAATTGTAAAAGTTGTAATGATTATAGATATTAAAGAAAATATCACGACTATAAAAATCATATCAACGATATTAAATCTAACAACATTAATATCCTCTTTTAAGTCTCTTATTTTCTTCATCTTAACCACCCTAAGATAATTATAACATACAATAAAAAAGAATAGATAAATTATTTACCTATTCTTAGTATTTTTAATGCCATTTAGCAATTAATATTAAATCACTTGTTGGTTTAATAGTTCCAGTATAAATATTTCCGTTTGAATCTTCCCAATGTAAGAATCTAAATCCTTCTTTTTGAGGAATAGGTAAAACAAATTCTTTACCCTTTTCAACTTTTACTGAATATACTAAATAACCATTTATTGTTCCACCATTACAATTGTATGAAATACTCCATCTTTCTATAGCTGGCTTTGTTGTAATAACAATTGGAGCTGTAGTAGTTGTTGTAGTTTCTTTCTTTTGTGTAGTAGTTGTTGTTTTATTAGTTTTAGTTGTCTTATTTGTAGTTGTCTTATTTGTAGTTGTAGCACTTGTTGTAGTTGTTGTAGTTTCAACTTCAATAGAAGTTGTAGTTGGTTCGATATCTCTTTCTTCTTCTTTTGTTTCACTATCTAAATAAGTGTATGAGTAATCACTCTTATTATTACAAGATAAATATGTTTTAACTCTATACTCTGTTTCTGTTCTATTTAATTCTACATAAGAATCATCACTTGAACATACGAATTCATATTCATCCTTTAATTCACCTATTTTATCATTATCAATTAATTCTTTTAAAGTTATCTTTTTAGTTTCACCAATTTCTATGTTTATATTATCATTCTTAAAATAATCTATAGCAGCAGTTTGCATGCTCTTTAGATTACGAGACATATTATTATTCTCTAAATATTGTTTTCTTTGATTAAATGCCATAGAAATTAGTTTGAATGTAAGAATAAATATTAAGATAAATAATAATACTCTTAATATTATCTTAAGATAACTAATTTTATTATCTTCTTGATACATAATATCACCTCAACTACAAATAATGCTTAATATTATATTAAATAGTTAATATAATTGCAAATTACATAACTATAAATGATCCAGTTAATGAACCTGTTGTAGCAGTTGTCCAAATTCTAGCTTCTACATCCTTAGTAGTATATGCATTGATTGAATCACTATCTAATATAAAATAATAGTAATCATTATCTTCAGTATATTTTATATCTGATAATGCATAAACTTGATTATCTAATGATATCATAATGTCCTTATAAGGAACAGTTGAAGTCTTAGAATAAACATATGCTAAATTATAAGTTTTGTCGTTTTTTGTTGCATTTCTTAATGTAATTTCTTTTGGTTCAAGATCTTGATAACTTGAATCATTAATTGTAGTTAATCTATCAAATCCTTCAAAGTCTAATGTTACTTGCATATCTTTGAAAGAAGCTGCTATAGTTGCACCAGCCTTAGATGGCGCATTATTCCATATAGGAATAGAAATAATAACTACTGCTATTACAATAAAAATATGATAAAATAATCCCTTAATATCAACCATAAATAAAACCCCTCTTCTTTTTATTTATTGGCGTATATTATATATTATTTTAGCAAAAAAGTCAAAGAAAATAACGTACACTTGTACGTTATTTAATACTATTAATTATTTGAGTTAATAACAGTCCTGTTTCTTCGTTTAATTCATTACCATACATAGAGAATGTCATAAGTACAGCAGTCTGATTTTTGTTTGTTCCAAGGGCACCTCTGATCATTCCTTCAGGTGATTTAGTATCAGTTACATAATACATAGATCTACCATATAATCTTTTATTAATCCATTCAGTATAGCCTTGTTGCTTTGATAATTCATTTAATGCATCCTGATTTGTTCCGTTTATAGTAACATAATAATTGTCATTAATAGATAAACAATAAACTACCTTAGGATCATCTGTTTTCATTATACAATCATATGTAGCACTTGATATAATACCTATATCATATGTTTGCTTAAACTGAAGCGCAGGAGTATATCCATCAGGTACTATATATGTATGCTCGCCAAATGTTCTTTGAGATCCTGTTAGTTTATATGTAGTTGTTGTTGATCTAGGTACATAATTACCTTTAGCAGTTGTTGTACTTATTTCTTCAGAACTCTTACTAATTGGTACTGAAGTAGTTGTAGTAAACTCTGATTCATCTAAATCACTCATAGCAGGTCCTTCTTCAAATGGATGAAGATATAAATATACACCATATCCAATTAATCCGCATAAACCTAATATAATTAGTAAAGACATTATTGTTCCAACTATACCATCATTAATATGGCTATTAGCCTCTTCAACATCAGCACGACGTGAACTTCCACATTGAGGACATTGAAGGAAGTTTCTATTATATTCAGCTCCACAGTCCTTGCATTTAAACATAAAATCACCTCAATATTATTTTTTGTTCATTTTATCAGCTTTTTCAACAAGGGCTCTTATTTTCTTATCCCTATTTTGTTCATTCTTGTTATTCTTCTTTTTACCTTTTATATTATTCAATTCATCTTTAATTTTATAAGCATTAATAAGTTTAAGTACATCACTTATAATAATAAATGTAGCTGGTACTAATATTATTAGTAACCATCCTTTTGGTGATGATACAAAGAATTGAATTTTACCAAATCCTGGTAATTTAAATAAATATTTACCTACTATATTATCAAATGATATTCTTCCTACATCTTCAGAGTTATTATTATCCCCTTTAGTTTCATAGTAAGTAATACCATTATAATTATATTTTTTATATATTCTATGAGTGACAGTATATCCACCTGTATCTATTGCATTAGAATAAAAGGTAATTATATCACCTTCATTAAGGTTATTATCACTATTAACTCTAGTATTAATTATTACATCATATACCATGATATTTGGTTCCATAGATGGAGATACAATAGTATATAAACTAATTAATGGTTTAGTTCCATTCTTTTTAGCTATTGCAGATGTAACAATATAGAACATTAAGAATCCTGCTAGTATAAACAGGAAAAATAAAAAAACGTATGATAATGCTCTAAATGCAATAATAAATTTATTTGTCTCCTTTTTATTCATAAGCATAAACTCCTACTTTAATTATATATCAACTAATAAAATGTATTCAATAAATTAAAAAGACCTTTACAGGTCTATTTAGTTGCTTGATATATTGATAACTTAGCATCAAATGCTGCGTCTGGAGATACTTCAATTCCATCAGCTACATATATATTAATTGTATATGTATGTAATGCACCAGTTGGAATTGGCCCAGCAAATAATCCCTTACCTAATACTATACTATTAGTACCAGTTGGAATTGTTACTCTATCATCATTATTAGGTATAACTGTACCATTGTTAGATTCATTAACAGATGTAATAGTATATACTAATTGATTATCAGCATATGTATTATTATTTACTTTTAAATCTACTTCATAATTTAAATTAGAAGATCCAGTAATTAAACCATTTATAGTAAAAGTTTTAGTTGCAACTAAAGTACCAGCAGGTGCAGCACCAAATTGAACTGCTGAATTATCAGCATATTCTATTGAAATAGTACCATTTGTTACTTCAATTGTAGTTTCATTATCCTTACCATTAGCTGCTATATTAAAATAAGCAAATGTAGCTCCCATTACAGCAAATAATAATGTTGCTATCGATAAAATAGTTAATAAAACTATGCTTCCTTTGTTGTTGTTACCCATCTTTTCCACTATCCTTTACGTTCTATATAAATGATATCAAATTTACTATTTATATGCAATAAGTTTAAATAAAAAACCACGATTATTCGTGGTATTTTTTTAATATTATTTTATAGAAAACTATAGCACATATAAAGGTCATTATTATAGATAAAACATATACGATATTACGGTCATCTATAGTCCATAAGAAGTAGTACATAGTTGATAATAAATATGTTATTAATGATGTTATAAATACTACTTTATCCTTTCTTGTTATAGCAATAAATATTGCATACATAACAAATACAGCAATTATATAATCTCTAGATAAC
>OCVV011349025.1_pt1 | contig 20407 bp, 9 predicted proteins | sample 1539721 | NCBI WGS metagenome assembly OCVV01 (sample SAMN02144230, study PRJEB22623) | gut metagenome | biome: sheep rumen | host: Ovis aries | place: New Zealand
CCGGCAGGAGAAGGCGCCTCGTTCACTGATCGTAGGCACGGCCTCTTTCACAGGCAAAATGGCGGCGCTTCTACATGAACACGGTCTGCCCGCAGATGAATGCCCTTGCATAGGGATCGTTCCGGACTGCCGGCAGATCCCTGAGGAGGAAGAACTCTCCGACTATGACTGGATGGTCTTTACAAGCGCCAACGGCGTGCGGATCTTCCTTGAAGAGATGAGCCGCCGGAAGATGGATATACGCCGGCTTGGCCGGATGAAATTTGCCTGTATCGGTCCCGGAACAGCTGCGCTGCTGGAGGAAAAATTCCTTTACGCGGATCTGGTTCCGGCGATCTATACAGCTGATGCGCTCGCCGAAGAGCTGACGGAGACTGTTCTGCCCGGCGAAAAAGTCCTGATCCTGCGCGCGCGGGTCAGCAATCCTATACTGACAAAAACGCTGGAACGTGAGAAAATTCAATATAAGGACTGTAAGATCTACAATGTGCAGTATTTGGACCGGTTCCGGCCTGAAGAGGACCGGAAATACGCATATGTCGTATTTGCCAGTTCCGGCGGAGTGCGCAGTTTCCTGTCGGCGAATGAAATGCCGGAAGGAGCGGAGCCTGTGTGCATAGGCGGGAGCACGGCCGGAGAGCTGGAGCGATTGACCGGCCTCCGGGGGACCATCGCGGACGAGTGCACGGTTCAGGGAATACTGCATGCCATTGTTACACATCACGGGAGCAGGAAATGATAAAACCCCTCAGAAAAAGAGTCATAGGACTTCTGATCATACTGATCGCAATTGCTATTAATACAGGCGTTATCGCAACCACCGGCTTTTATGCGGAAGGTTTCCTTAATTCTGTGTCACATAACGAAGAGGGACCCGTTGTCAAAGGGGACAGCGAATTTAAGATCGGAGGGATCAACGACGCGGCGCAGACTCTGTCCCTCAATCTCTGGAATGCTTACGAAACCTATTACATGCAGCTTCAGTTTGGGGCGGATCTTGCGGCTAAAGTCTTGTTCAGGGCGGTTTCCGAAAATGGCGACGAGGAGATCACCACAGCCGGAAACGGATTCGTTATAAAGATCGAAGGGGAAAATGTACAGATCCCGGACGATGTCAGCGCCGATATCGCGGAATACGCACTGCAGTTTAAGGACGCAAAGGGACATATTGACTACCCGGTTCAAACCGAGTATGGAGAGCGCACGGATACGCTTGTATACAGTAAGATCAGGGGCCCCTATTACTATGTGGAACAGGCGAACGGATGGGATATGACAGCATATGTTGACCAGAATGTTAATTATCACGGCGTTCTGGAGGGAGTTGAGCAGGCCTTTGACATGGGCATATTTATTTTTGCCAATGACTGGGAGCACAACGAGTTTTTCCGGTCTTTGAGTGACGAGGTGGTCTACCTGAGCGACCGTGATGTTTTTTGCGGTGAGGAAGCAGATACCGAATTGGTAGTATCTGCTCGGGAAGATCCGGCTCCGATTCCGCGGGATGTCATGGAACTTGTCGCGATGACGCCGGAACAGCGCCTTACCCTCAACGACAGGTTTGTTTCTTCCAGCCAGAAGGGAAAGAATATCCGTTATATGGTGCGGAATCTGGACGCGCTGGATTGTACGGCGGTCATGGCCTTTGCGGAAGACGACGCCATGATCATGATCGGTGAACAGATCGAGGCCGGAATGATTGTGATCCTTCTGTTAAGTGTGCCCTTCCTGATATGGATCACGTCCGTTTATAAAGAGATGTATAACGGCACCAGCACCATCAAGAAAAAGGAGAAGTACTCGCCCGCAAGAGTCAGGCTGATCACAGCCTCTTACGGGATCCTGTCCGCGCTCATCGTATTTGCGGTCAGCTTCTATAATCAGTCGCTTGGAAGCATCTACCAGGAGAATATCTCACTGGGATACACGCTGGACGCACTGGGACAGAGACTTCAGAGCCTTTCTCAGGAACAGGATTTCAGAAAAGAAAAGAGGAAAGAATTCTACGTCGACTACACGAAGCGCATAGCAACACTCCTTGAAGAATATCCGGAGATCAATAATAAGGAAGATCTTAAGGATATCAACAAAGTATTGGGTTCGGAATTCATCATGCTCTTTGACGCGAACGGCAGGCAGGTCAGCACGAGTTCCAATTATATCAATCTTGAGCTTGGTGCGGAGAACGTGGAAAATCCTACTGCCACTGCCGATTTCAGAAGGATCCTGAAAGGTGTTCCCAGCATCGCTCATGACAAGGAGATGGTGGAGGAGATCGGCAGAAAACTGGAGCTGTTCGGCGTCAGGACCAACGATAAGGTGAATGGCGGATACGGTGTTCTGATCATGGCCCTGGATGAAGAAACGTATGATGAATTCGTCTGGGACAATAACGTCGGAGAGACCATGAAGAGCCTGATCCCGAAAGGCAAGCTGTTCATGGCAGTAGACCGGGAGGATCTGATCAGTTCCAGCAGCAATGATGATTACCTGAATTACTGGTTCGATAATCTGACAAATAAGAAGGCTGAAAAAGTACGCAGCGAAGGCCTGAACGATTTCATAGAAATCCGGGGAATCAGGCATTACGGCATCACAAGGGTATTCGAAGATGATGACCATTTGTATTTTGCCTGCACGCCCAATTCAATGCTCTTTGCCAACGGCATGAGGACGAGCCTGATCAGTACGATCTGCTACGCAGCCTTGTTCCTCCTGCTAGCCGCTTATCTGCTGTACGGTTATACGGAAAAGTCTCTGGAGAGCGCCGCAGTGAGGCGGGAAGGAGCAGAGGAACAGGCAGTCTTGAACAGATCGCGCTATGCAAGGGCCAAGGCGTTAGTTCTCAACAGGCTGAACTGTAAGACACCGGAGAAAAAGGCAAGATTTGTGTTCCTTCTGGAGGTCGCGCTTGTGATCCTTACGCGGCTGAAGGACTCGTTCATCAGGAACACTTACGAGGCTAACAACTATTTATTCTCCTATATCATGAGCGGACAATGGGACAAGGGGCTCAATCTGTTTGCTCTGACGGCAGCAATACTGCTTCTGGTATCGATCTTTCTGCTTTTGCTGGCGGTACACTTCATAACGAATACGATCGCCGCAATGCTTAATCCCAAGGGAAAGACAATATGCAGGCTGATCTCCAACATGATCAGCTATCTGGGGATCCTGATATTCATATATTTTGCACTATCTTATATCGGCATAGATACCAGGGCAATTCTTGCTTCTGTCGGAGTAATGGGAATCGGCATTTCCATGGGTGCGAGGGGTATCATCGCGGACATTTTGGCCGGTGTTTCCACGATCGTCGAAGGAGAGTATCAGGTGGGAGACATCGTTGAGATCGACGGATACCGCGGAATGGTCAGTGAGATCGGCGTGCGCAGCACGAAAGTGATCGGCAGAGGCGGCAACGTCAAGATCATAGGCAACAAGAACATTAAGAACGTCACAAATCTGACCAAAAAGAATTCCTGGGTGGCCGTCACGATCCGTGTGGATGTTACATATTCGCTCACAGATGCGGAAGAGATCCTGGCACAGGAGCTGCCCCGCCTCGGCAGGGAGCACAAAGAGATCATAAGCGGTCCTATTTACAAGGGCGTGCTGGCGATTGAAGGCGGCTACGCAGTGCTCTCGATCATTGCGGAATGTAAGGAAGGTGATTTTCACAAGGTACAGAGGATACTCAATCGAGGAGTACTGCTTGCGCTGCGGAACAACAATGTTCCTGTGAGGTAGAAGGGATGCTCAAACCACGAAAAAAGCTAATTATAGGCATATTGCTCACGCTGATCATACTGTTAGGCATTCTTTTTACCCTTGTCGTGTACGGCGCGGCCGAGATCGGCTTTTTCAGCACTTTAGACAGCGAATCGGATCAGCTGAGCCGGAGTGAGTCGCAGCTGCAGGGTATCCTGGACACGTTCGATATGTTGGAATGGAACCTCAGCGAGGTGTACGAAAATTATTACGCGCAGATACAGAACAAAGCAGATCTGACCGCGTACGCCCTCAGACAGAGAGTGAAAGAGGACGGCGATCGGAGTATTTCCACGATCGGAGACGGCGGCGTTATCAAAATAGAAAATGGCACCACAGTGATCCCCCAGGGATTCCGCACCGGTGTCGACGCTTACGCGGACCGGATCACCGGAGAAAAGGGCCGCCTGATCTACAATACGAAAACAGTGAAAAGAGACCGGAAGGATCTTCTGGTCTACAGCCGGATCGACGGGCCCTACTACTATGTGGAGATCATAAACGGCAATGAGTTTCTTTCCTACATTGATAAAAACGCCGACTATCTGAACATGCTGGAGGGTATTGAGGAAGCGTACAGTATGAGCATTTTCCTGATCTGTCCGGACCCGGGGAAAAGCCGCTACTTCTTCAACTTGCCCGGAAACCTCGTCTATTCGACCGATGTGTTCTATGAAGCCAAAATCGACAGCCAGGACAGAACGACCATAAACGCGGAAGACCTGGGACTTCCGTCGGACCGCAATGAACTGTTAAATCTGGACGGGATGATCATTACCGGTGAGGAGAAGGAGAGTAATAAGAGCTACAGATATCTGGTCCGCGAGATCGAGCATCTTGACAGCATACTTGTACTGAAGACAGAAACCACGATGATGGTCGGGGGGATTGCTGAGCAGGTCACAGCGGGGCTGACTGTCATGATGATCCTTGCCGTGATCTTTCTGATATGGATCACATCGGTGTATGATGTGGTTTCGAACGGTATTTTGACAGAGGATAAGAAAAAGAAATACTCGCCTGCGCGCGTGCGCCTGGTCGCGTTATCTTACGGGATCCTTTCCACCATCCTGGTGTTCGGTTCCTGTGTGTATGTGCGCGCTCTCAGCAATATCTATCAGGAAATCGAAGAATCGACGTCCATTCTGAATGTGCTCAACTTCAAGCTTGACAGTATGGATGAGAATGAAAAGAACCTGGACAGAGCGAGAAAGAACCTCTATTTGGATTACGGAGCCAGGGCTGCGCAGATGATCGACAAAAATCCCCGGCTCATAAACAGGGAGGACCTCGCCGAGATCAATTCGATCATCGGATCAAATTTCCTGATCCTCTTTGACAGTGAAGGAAAAGAGATCAGTTCCAGCGGGGACTATATCAACATGGAACTGGGGGATGAGAACGCGGAACACCCGACTTCAACGGCGGATTTTCGCAAGATCCTGCACGGTGTTCCGGGGATCGCCCACGGCACGGTCAGGGACGAAGTGATCGGAGAAGAGCTGGATATGGTCGGAGTCAGGACCAATGATAAGGAGAGCGGACAATATGGCGTTCTGCTACTTGCCTTTGATCCCCAAAACAAGCAGGTTAAGCGGAACGTAGCGATCCAGGGTATTATGGAGGCGCTGATCCCCGGCGGAGAGATCTGCTTTGCGGTGGATCCCGATACCAAAAAGGTCACGTACGCGACGGAAAACAGCTATATACTCCCCAAAATGACGATCAGTCAGGTGGGACTCAGTGAATCGATGCTCGGAATAAACGCCTCTGATTTTATCTCGGTCGCCGGCGTGAAGTTCTTCTGCGTCTCAAACCTGGATGCGGATGATCATGTGGTCCGGTATATTATGTCACCCAATGACAGACTGATGGGGAACAGCTTCCGGTATGGTATGGTATATGCGATCAGTTTTGCGATACTGTTTCTGGTACTGTGCCTGTATCTGCTGCCCGTATATAGCGATAAGAAGCTTCTCGAGATCGAGGCGGCACAGGCCGGGGGTGAGCAGGGCAAGGAAAAAGCCCGAAAAGAGAAAAAAGGTCTTTTCAAGCGATTGGAACAGCTTACAGCTACGATCGCGCACAGATTTAATATCAACACGCCCAGTAAAAAGGCTCTGTTTGCCCTGAAATTCTGTGTCGCGCTGCTGATCATTAATACGATCAAGCTCATGCTGATCAACCGGGACTGGCGGCAGCAGAACGTCCTGATCACATATATTCTGGAAGGAAAGTGGAACAAAGGACTGAACCTGTTTGCGCTCACAGCTATCTTTCTTCTTGCCGTCAGTATCTTCATGTGTCTTATGATCGTGCGGTTTATCATAAGGATGATCGGCAGAATGCTCAATCCGAGGGGACAGACGATCTGTCAGCTGGTCTCCAATATGTTCGGTTATATGGGAATGCTGGTCTTTGTATACTATGCCCTGTCCTATATCGGCGTGGATACTAATGCGATCCTGGCTTCGGTCGGAGTCCTCGGTATCGGCGTGTCAATGGGCGCGACAGACCTGATCGCCGATATCCTCGCGGGTGTCTCAACGATCTTCGAAGGTGAATATCAGGTCGGCGACATTGTCAATATCAACGGTTACAGGGGCATGGTCGAGGACATCGGCGTGCGAAGTACAAGAGTTGTCGGGCGCGGAGGCAACGAGCGGATCTTCAGCAATAAGGACATCAACAACGTCATCAACCTGACTAAGATGAATTCCTGGGTTGCGATCACGATCCGCATCGATGTGACATACCCGCTCCAGGATGTGGAAGCCATTCTGGTTCAGAAACTGCCGGAAATCGGCGAAAACTGCAAATATATCATCAACGGGCCCATATACAAGGGCGTGCTCTCCATAGAAGCCGGTTTCGCAGTCCTTTCGATCATTGCAGAATGCAATGAGGACAACTACCACAAAGTGGAGCGCACCCTGAACAGGGAAGTGCTCATTGCACTGCGTGAGAAGAACATACCGGTCAAATAAAACGATCCAATGAAAACCCCCGCCTCATCAGAGTGATGAAGGCGGGGGTATTTATGTCAGGATCTGCACCCGTCACGGATCAGTTCAAAGACCTCCTGTGCGGACGAGACGATCACTTTGGCGCCGAGCGCCTGAAGCTGTGCCTTGGGACGAAAGCCCCAGTCCACCATGATCAGATCCATGCCGGTATTGGCCGCTGTTGCGAAGTCGATTTCCGTATCGCCGATGTACACCGCGTCCTGCGCACGGATTCCAAGTTTATCGAGGATCAAGTAGTTCATATCCGGTGCGGGCTTTCGGGCAATGCCCTCCGTTTCGCCGATGGCAAGATCAAATCCACCGGCAAAGTAATCGGCGGCCAGCTGTACTACAGAATTGTTGGGTTTATTGGACACGACTGCCGTCTTTACCCCTTCTTGGCGCAGATTTTTAAGAAGATCGGTGATTCCATCATAAGGCCGCGTCTCAATTGCATTGTGGGCCTTGTAATAGGGAGAGTAGGTGTCGAGGATCTTTAACACCTCGGATTCATCAATTCCGGGAACTTCCCCGTTGCTGGCGGATCCAATCTGCAGGATTGCGTCTCTGTCCATGCCGGCCTCCAGGGCAAGTGCGCGCTGGATGGCTGTGTGGGCACCGCTGCCAAAAAAGAGGCGGCCGTCCGCATTCATAAAATCGTGCCTGTGGCCATGCATCTTCATGGCGTAATTGATGGCGGAGGTCAGGTCATCGGATGTATCGAGAATGGTGCCGTCCATATCAAAGATGGCTGCTTTATAAAACATGGGTATGCTCCTTTTTCATCGAATTGCCTTCATGGGCGAGCGGTGCGCGGCGCTCGCTGCGCATTGCGATCATTCGCCATGCGTCTGGACCTAGGTCATAGCGTCTGGTGCTATATTATAGCATGTTGTGCATAATTTGTGCTTAGGCGAAGAATTATTACAAGATTTTGTTTAATAGTTAGTTGAATTAAATGAGCTTATCATGTAAAGTATAGGTAAATCATTAAATTTTAATAAATTTTGGCAGAAGGGCTGTGTACGAACGATTGAGTCGTGTGCGGCCTTTTCTTATACCCCGTATCGCCTGCTGCGATTTGGAGGCTCCGATGATTCGGGCTTGCAGGATGACCGCCAGATGATATGAGCCAGTAAAGCGACAGATGTCCGACTTCAAAGTGACAATTCTGTGTTTTGTTTTACTTCTATTGAATGTTGTTACTTGATATTATTTTTTTGTAGAGCAGAATGAAACATCACTTGAATAGGGGGACAGTATGGAGTTTACACCCAGGATTCAACAGATCCTGAGAATAATGCTAGACAGCAAGGGGCCGGTAAATAAGCAGGAGATCGCAGATGACATCGGGGTCAGCAAGAGAACTGTGCAGAGAGAGTTCGAGTACCTCGAACTGTGCATTAAGCGATATGGGCTGAAATTGACGAATCACAAGGGTATAGGCGTCGAGATCCAAGGAAGTCCTGAGAACATTGAGAAGCTCAGAGAGGATTTGGGCGATCAGCAGTATCCGGATGCGGCAGATCGCGAGGGACGCCGCCGAAGGCTCTTGTTTGAGCTGCTCAGAGACAGAACGCCGCACAAGCTCTTTTACTATAGTCAGTTGTTAGGCGTCAGTGAGGCGACAGCAGGAAGCGATATGGACGCCCTCTGCCCCTGGCTGGAGGAGAGCCGCCTGGGAATTGTCAAACGTCCGGGATACGGCGTGATCCTGGAAGGGGACGAGCGCGATTACAGAGAGGCCATGCGCCGCTTTATCGAGGAGACAGCCGGACAGTCGGATGCCTACAGCAGCGGCGATATCACTGGAGAAATCTTCGCGGAGGCGCTTCTGGACGCGGCTGACAGCGGAATCTATTCCCTGCTGGAAGGCGATACGGTCCGCAGGGTGGACAAGGTACTGAGAGGCCTCAATGAGCCCAAGATTCTGCAGCTGGCGGACAGTGCTTATGCAGGATTGGTCATCCATATATCGATTGTTATAGAGAGACTTCAGCAAGGCGCGGCGCTCAAGAGTGTTCCGCCGGAGATGGGAGATCTGGAATTCTGGGATGATTACGATCTGGCGGTCAGGATTCTGGAGGCCATGGAAAAGGAATTTGAGATCCTGATTCCCAGAGGGGAACTGTCCTATGTCCTCCTCCACATCCGTGGTGCCAAGATGGCTTATACGGGAGAGGAACAGGAATTCCCGTCTGATCTCGGCGATGACCGGCTGCTGCCCATGATCGATCGCATGATCGACGTCTATAATAAGGACATAGCCAATGAGCTCAAGGAAGATGAAGAGTTCCTGCGTGGTCTGCTCGTGCATCTGCGGCCGGTCCTTGTCCGGCTCTCCACGGGGCTTAGAATCCACAACCCCATTCTGGAGGACATCAAAGAGGAGTATGCGGAGATCTTCGAAGCCTGCCGCCGTGCGGCGCATGTGATCACAGAGGAGACCGGATACGAAGTCAATGAAGAGGAAGTCGGTTTCCTTGCCATGCACTTTGGCGCCGCGCAAGAGCGCGTCAAAGAGAATAAACAGTACACCAGAAAGGTCAATATCGGCATCGTCTGTGCCAGCGGATTTGGCGTGGCCAGACTGATGATGACAAGACTCAAGGATAAGCTGGGAGATAAGGCAATTCTGAAGGCCTATGGCAAGGGAGAGATCAACAAATATGTGATCACCGGCACCGATTTCTTTGTCTCCACCATGAATCTGGACCAGCTGCCGGTTGATTACCTGCAGGTGAGTCCCCTGATTCCGCCCAAGGATTTCAATAAGATTGAATATAAGCTCGAGGACTATTCCCATATCCGCAGAGACACAACGGAGACGCCCTTCAACAGGCGTCTGGACGAAGCCTATTTCCTGATCCGCGAGATCAAGAGCATCATCCGCCGTTACAAGAGAATGGAGACATCGGAAACGATCCGTTTTCGCGAACTGCTGCAGTTTATGACCATGCAGGTGACAGACAGTCTGCATGCAGCAGCCGCCCTTCGAGACGGGATTGAGTCCAGAGAACGTCTCAACTCGCAGATCTTCCCGGAACTGGGAATTGCGCTCTTACACTGCAGGTCCGGTGCGGTCAGGGAGCCCGTCTTTATCAGTTGCACGCCCAGAGGCGACGACAATTTTAAAGATCCCTATTTCAAGGGTATCCGTGCAGCACTCCTGATGTGTATGCCGGTCGACGACGACAGGAAGATGCATGCGGAGGTTCTGGGCAGCATCAGCGGTTCCATGATTACAAACCCCTACTTCCTGAAGCTGATCAAGACCGGAAGAGAGGACGAGATCCGCGCGGAGCTTGCCAAAGAACTCAAGTGCTTCTTCTTTGATTATCTGGACAGGGTGTGAGCGGTCCAAACGCCTTCTATGAATTAGGTGAACTTACGCAGCTGTCTTGCTCCAATTTAGATGAATCCATATAAGTATGATAAAAAGGCCATGCCATGCATGGCCTTTTTTGTTGGGCATTCGTTAAAACGTCTATATTTTGGCACAATCATCCACAAGAATTGTCACTTTTCTTGGTGACAAAGCTCATTTTGTATTAGTGGATTTGTTATATTGACTGACTATATAATCAAATCATCGAAGCAACTATTCAATATTTTGAAAGGGGAAAAAAATGAAAGAAAAAGTTCAATCCTTTGGTCGGTTCCTCAGCGGAATGGTAATGCCCAACATCGGCGCGTTCATCGCCTGGGGACTTATCACAGCACTTTTCATCGCAACTGGTTGGCTGCCCAATGAAAAGCTTTCCACAATGGTCAGCCCGATGCTGTCCTACGTGCTTCCGATTCTGATCGCTTATACAGGCGGTAAGATGGTTGGCGGCGCAAGAGGCGCGGTCATGGGCGCAATCGCATGCGTAGGCGTTATCTGCGGCGCACCTGATTATCCTATGCTGATGGGCGCAATGCTTGTAGGCCCTCTCGGCGGCTGGGTGATCAAGCAGTTCGACAAGGCAGTCGAAGGCAAGATCCCTGCAGGTTTCGAGATGCTGGTCAACAACTTCTCCGTCGGTATTCTGGGCATGCTCCTTGCCATCGTCGGATTCTATCTGATCGGACCTTTCATGGCAGCAATCCTGGTATTCCTTTCCGGCGGTGTTGACATTCTGGTCAATGCAGGACTTCTTCCTCTGGTTTCTATCTTTGTAGAGCCCGCGAAGGTCCTCTTCCTCAACAACGCGATCAACCACGGTATCTTCACTCCTCTGGGAGCACAGCAGGTTGAGACACTTGGCAAGTCCGTATTCTACATGATCGAGACCAACCCCGGCGCAGGCGCAGGCGTCCTGCTCGCTTACTGGATGTTCTCCAAGGATAAGGCTACCAAAGATTCCGCTCCCGGCGCTCTGATCGTGCATGTACTCGGCGGTATCCACGAGATCTACTTCCCTTATGTTTTGATGAACCCCCTGCTGCTCCTCGCTACCATCGGCGGTTCTGTTGCAGCAATGTTCTTCAACACCATCTTCAACGTTGGTCTTGTAAGCCCTGCATCTCCCGGTTCCATCCTGGCACTGCTCGCGGTTGCTCCTAAGGGCGGCCAGCTCATGGTTATCCTGAGCTTCCTGATCGGCACAGCAGTTTCCTTCCTGATCGCTTCTCCGATCGTAAGGATGTCCAACAGCAATGCAAGCCTTGAGGATGCACAGAGCCAGATGAGCGATATGAAGGCAGCTTCCAAGGGCCAGGGCGGCGCTTATGCAGCAACAGAAGACGGCGGCGTAGTTGACCTCAGAACTCTTGACAAGATCGTCTTTGCTTGCGACGCAGGCATGGGCTCCTCCGCAATGGGCGCAGCTGTTCTGCAGAAGAAACTCGAGGCAGCAGGCCTTGGAAACATCAAGGTTTCCCATTACTCTGTATCCGAAGTTCCCGCAGGCATCAAGTTTGTAGTTTGCCACCAGGATCTGGTAGAGCGTGCAAGAAAGTCTGCTCCCGGCGCAAGAATCGTCACCATCAGCAACTTCATGAATGCTCCTCAGTATGATCAGATCGTACAGGAAATCCTTGCTGCTAAGTCCAACAAAAACGTTGCAAACGCAGGCGGCCATGACTTCCACGGCGGCGTCCTTCTCAAGAAGAACATCATTCTCAACAACAAGCCCGTTTCCAAGAACGAAGCGATCCGTGCAATCGGTAAGCTCCTTGTAGACAGCGGCTATGTCACAGAGAAGTATGTAGACGGCATGATCGCAAAGGAAGATATCTTCAATACAGCAATCGGCAACAACCTGGCAATCCCTCACGGTGTAGAGAGCGTAATCGGTGAGATCAAGAACTCCGGTCTTGCGATCATGACCTATCCGGAAGGAATTGATTGGGGCGAAGGCGAGACAGTTAAGTTGGTAATCGCAGTGGCATCCGCAGGTGATGACCATGTAGAGACCCTCGGCAAGATTGCAACAACATGCGAGTCCGAGGAAGCTGTAGAGCGCATCATCCACCTGAGCGTTGATGAGATTTACGACCTGTTCAAGTAATTGACAGGATATAGAGTCCTTTGAACTTGACTTTCATTAGCCATACCCTCGGCAGGCGCAGGAATATCCCCCCCTCCTGCGTCTGCCGGAATTAAGAAGGACCTACCCATTTCTAACACTATTGTGTGACCGGAAAATCGGCCGCATGATTGCCAATCACGAGCCTTTCTGACAGCAATGCTGCCACCGGAATGAAGCGATTCGGACTGACAATACTTTGACACGAAAGAGAAAGATACGATAGGATTCAAATTTCACAGGAGCCAAAAAAGTGCTTGGCCCTGGGGTTTGTTAAGTGCACTCAAAAAGGAGAATATAGAATGAGAAAAGCAGTACATTTCGGAGCAGGTAAGATTGGAAGAGGCTTTATTGCGGAGCTTCTGCACGACAGCGGATTTGAGATCGTCTTTGCAGATGTCGTCGATGCGCTTGTAGATATCGTTAACAAGGAGCACCAGTATCCCCTCTTCCTGATCGATCACGATTATGAAGAGAAGATCATCGACCACGTAGTCGCATACTCCAATATTAAGGAGCCTGAAAAGATCATCGACGCGATCTGCGATGCAGAAGTCATCACTACCTCCGTAATGGCAACCAATCTTCCCAAGATTGCACCGCTGCTGACCAAAGGTCTTGCAAAGAGACTGGAGCAGGGCAAAGGCAAAGTGACCGTCATGGCGTGTGAAAACGCGATCATGGGCACGGATATCCTTAAAAAGGCGATGATCGAGACTGGTATTCTCACCGCTGAACAGATCGACGCAATCGGTGTCTATCCCAACACAGCTGTTGACCGAATGGTATTCGGTGGCGTGCACAACGGCAAAGAGGGCATTGAGATCGGTGATGCGTTTGAGCTGGCCATCGAGAGAGGAAAACTGATCGATCCCGATTCCGAGCCGATCAAGGGCGCTGAGTATGTAGATGATCTGATGATGTACCTGCAGAGAAAGATTTACATTATCAACTGCGGTCATGCGATCGCAGGCTACTACGGCCAGGCGATCAAGGGCTATGAGATCGTGCAGGATGCACTTCGTGATCCGGAGCTTCTGCCTGACATTCGCAGCGCTATGCTGGAGTCCGCATCTGCCCTGGAGAAGAAGTACGGATTTGCCCACGAGGATCTTGTCAACTACATGGAGACCATGATGATCAAGCGCTTCACTACCCCCGGTGTTGTGGATCCCATTGCCCGTGTATCCCGTGAGCCCATCCGCAAGATCTCCCCGAACGACCGCATTATGGGACCTGCTAACCAGTGTGAGGAGTTCGGACTGGACAACTTCCACCTCCTCAAGGGTGTTGCATGCGCGCTGAAGTTCAAGGCCGAGGATGATCCGCAGGCCGACGAGCTGCAGAAGTTCATCGCCGACAACGGCGTTGAGGCGGCCATTGTGAAGTACACTGGCGTCGCAGAGGGCAGCCGCATGTACAATGTAATTCTGGAAGAGTACAAGAAGCTGGCATAATAGACAGAAATGAAAAAGAGCGCTCGTCACCGATGTGACAGCGCTCTTTTTGTTGTGATGAGTTTTTCATTGCTGTGATGGGGGCCCTTCATCATTGCGATAGTGCTTGTCATCGCAGTGCCAGTTCCCTTTATCGCTGTGACAGCAGCCAAGCCATGACATGCACGGCTTGCTGAAATTTGCCGGCAGCGATCAGCGCCTCGATTTCATCTGCGCTGAGTCTCTCCATGCGGAGAAATTCCGTGCTGTCTGTGTGTTGCGCGTGGGTGCGACGGCAGTTTTTGGCTCTGTAGATGAACGCGTAGTTGTCCGCGATCGTGGCGGCAGAGGGAATCGTAATCAGATGCTCCCACTCGTCGCTTGAATAGCCGGTCTCTTCCTCCAGCTCCCGCTTGGCGGCCTCCAGCGCATCCTCGCGGCTGGTGATGGTGTCCTGTTTGGTGAGATACTCGCGATCGCTGTCGCATTCGATGCCACCGGCAACAAACTCCGTTGTCACTTCGCCAATGCCGTGCCGGTACTGGCGCACGCAGAGGTAGAGCCCCTCCTCGTCAGAGGCCACGATGACCACGTAGCTGCGACGGCTGAAATTATAATAAGGGGAGAAAACGGTGCCGTCCGGCAGTTCGAATGCCATTCTCCTGAAATCAATCCACTTGTCCTGCACAACGTGCTCGGTGCTCACAGGCTTCCATTTGAGGGCGTTGTCGGTTAGGTCTGTGCTTGAATGTATATCGTGTTCTTTGTTCATTCGATGCTCCTATGTGAAAGTAAAAATGTCGTGAATCATCATATCACAAATTCAATTATTTTTTGCAAAATGATTGCTTTCTAAGTTTCCGCTAAGCTTCCCCTTGTATGATTCCTTACATACCAAACAAAAACGGCAGCAACGATGTCCACCATGAATCAGAAGAAGGGAGTACACGATGAAAAGGACAGATCAAAATACAGGAAAGAAAGCAATGAAGAAAATGACCGCTATGATGATGGCCAGCATGATGATCATGAGCCTGGTACTCACGGGATGCGGAGCGACTGCGGCGGGAACGGCTGTGCAGGATGCTACAGAAACTGTGGTTGAGACGGAGGCGGCTGAGGGGAGCGTCGAGGAGACCGGTGAAGATCCGTCCCAGACTTCTGCGGCGGAAGTGCTCACCGCAGACGATATTGAGGTGAACGAGACCATCACAAATAGCACGGATGAGGAACATGCGATCACAGCAGATGGAGAGACCGCCTCTTATTCCAATATAGCAGTAGAAAAGACCGGCGACGCAGAAGGTGACGAGGCAGATTTCTACGGTGCAAACGCAGCCATCTTTGCCACAAACGGCGCCACACTGGACCTCAGTGAGATCACAGTCAGCACAGACGGCACGCATGCTAACGGCGTATTCAGTTATGGAGAGGGAACAACCGTCAATAGTTCTGATTCGGTGATCGAAACTACCGGCAATTGCTCTGGCGGCCTGATGACTACGGGCGGCGGAACCATGAACGCCACCAATCTCACCATCCATACGACTGGCAACAGTTCAGCGGCCATTCGCTCTGATAGAGGCGGCGGAACTGTGAATGTAACAGGCGGAAGCTATACAACGGATGGAACCGGTTCTCCGGTTATCTATTCAACCGCCGATATCACAGTCAGTGATGCCCAGATGGAATCCACAGCCTCTCAGGGTGTTGTGGTCGAGGGCAACAACTCGGTCACCCTTAACAATGTTAATCTGACAGCATCCAACACTACCAAGAACAGTGATAAGTCTGAATGGTATCAGGCAGTGATGATCTACCAGTCCATGTCGGGCGATGCGGCGGAGGGTATTGCATCTTTTGCCATGAATGGTGGAACACTGACCAACTTGAATGGTGATATCTTCTTTGTCAACAATACAACAGCGACGATCGACCTGACGGGCACTTCCATTGTCAACGAAGATGAGGATGGAGTGTTCTTGCGAGCGGCGGCAGCAGGCTGGGGCAGCGAAGGAAGCAATGGTGGCCACGTGACCATGACAGCTTCCGGGCAGACCATTGACGGTGACATGATCGTAGATGAGGTTTCTTCCCTGAATCTGTATCTCACAGATAGCAGCAGCTTCACGGGAGCAATCAACACAGACGGTGCAGCCGGAGAGGTATATGTGGAGATCGAGGACGGATCGACCTGGACGCTGACTGGAGACAGCTATATCACAAGCCTGACTTGCAGCGCAGGAAGCATCAACCTGAACGGATATAAGCTCTATGTAAATGGTGAGGAGTATGTGGAAGGCTCTTCATCAGAAGGTGAAGCAATTGTTGTGGAGACGAGCTCTTCCAGCGGAAGTCATGATGGCGCCCCTGGTTCAGATGGCTCCAGCTCTGACAGCCACGGTGGCCCTGGTGGAGATGGAAGTAGCCATGGCCCCGGGTCTGACGGAAGTGAGCCGCCGGCAAAGCCTGACGGAGACAGCAGTGGTCATGGACCTGGCTCTGACGGAAGCGAGCCGCCGGCAAAACCGGGGGAGTGAGTTGGTAGTCACGGGGGTGAGGAGTCGGGTTGGTGACTCACTTTGGCTAGAGGTTGTTGATGCTGGAGCTGGAGATTAGTGGTTCGGTGAGTCACTTTGCCATAGGCAGTTGATGTTGAATTGCTAGAGATTGGTTTAACAAATATTTTTGTTTAATATATAGACTATGGATGCATCTCCAAGCAGAGAAATCTTTGCTGGGAGATGCATTTTTACTTGTGAATGGCTTGCTAAATAAAAGCAAGCGACTTATCGATCATTTCCCGCATCTCTTTTTAAGAAATTTTGGATTTTAGGATGCAGGTTTTGGAGGAGGGCAGAGAAAATAAAAATTTCCTGTTTTGAAGATGCATTTTCGGTTTGGGGATGCATCTTCAATTTAAAAATCATATTTTGTGAGATGCAACTGACCTACGGACTAACCTAGAAGCATTAAGGAATGCATCACCAAAATGGATTACTCCAGGAGAGGAGATGCATCGCTTGCATCTCACTTTAGCGTTTTTCTGATTTCCTCTGCCAGCGAAAAAAAGTTGCATCTTCAATAGGAATTAATTGCTGATTTCGCTGCCCGCGCAAGGCGCACGGTTGGGCAGATTCATCCAAATCCTGCAGGCCACGACTTTGCTGCCCGCGCAAGGTGCACTAGAAGACAAGTCAGAGGTGGAGCAACTGTGGCAAGACTCACTTTCATTGCAGTAAAGCAAGGAAAAAGATGATAAGATGGGTTTGGTATAGATTCAAGATTATTAGCAAGGCTTCTCGGTGATTCAATCTCCGAGAGGCTGACTACGACCATACAAAGACCGAAGGAGTACCGCCATGGCAGACAACAAGAAGATCCTTCCCCGCAGCATGCAGGTGCGCGGTGCCAGAGTGCACAATCTCAAGAATATCGATGTAGACATCCCGCTCAACAAGATTGTGGGAATCGCCGGTGTATCCGGATCCGGCAAGTCCTCTTTGGCGCTAGGTGTCCTATATGCAGAGGGTTCCAGACGCTATCTGGAATCCCTTTCTACCTATACGCGCAGGCGTATGACGCAGGCAGCTCGCGCCCATGTGGACGACGTCCGCTATGTGCCGGCGGCACTTGCTTTGCACCAGAGACCGGGTGTGCCCGGGATTCGCAGCACATTCGGTACCATGACGGAGCTGCTCAACAGCTTGCGTCTCATGTACTCCAGACTTGCCAGTCACAGGTGCCCCAATGGGCACTATTTGGACCCATCTATGGATGTGGCGACCGGGATGGAGCAGGTCTGTCCGGTGTGCAGCGCCCGCTTTTACGGCCCCGGCGCGGAGGAGCTGGCCTTTAACAGTTCCGGCGCCTGCCCGACTTGCGGTGGAACCGGCATCACGAGGACTGTGGATGAGAGTACGCTGGTGCCCAATGAAGAGCTGACCATTGACGAAGGTGCGGTGGTTGTTTGGGGCACCCTTATGTGGTCGCTGATGAAGGATGTGTGCCGGGAGATGGGCGTCCGCACAGACGTCCCCTTCAAGGACCTCACCCCTGACGAGAAGGAAATGGTCTACCACGGTCCCGCTGAGAAGAAGCACATTTTCTACTTCAATCCCCAGACCAAACAGTCCGCGGAGATGGATTTTACCTACTACAACGCCGTGTATACAGTGGAAAACGCACTCTCCAAGGTCAAAGACGAGAAGGGCATGAAGCGGATCGAGAAATTTCTCAAGGAGGGCGTCTGCCCCGACTGTCACGGAACAAGGCTTTCTGATGCGGCTCGTGCGCCAAGACTCCGCGGTATCGGCCTGGATCAGGCGGCGCAGATGACGCTCTCGGCGCTGATCCCCTGGGTCAAAGGAGTGCCGGAAACCCTTCCTGAACCCATGCGTCCCATGGCTATCAATATTTGTGAATCTTTCCTGGATACTTCTGTGCGTCTGATCGATTTGGGACTTGGCTACCTGTCGCTGGACCGCGCGTCGTCGACCCTGTCCACGGGGGAGCGCCAGCGCGTTCAGCTTGCGAGGGCGGTCAGGAACAGGACGACTGGGGTGCTCTATGTTTTGGATGAGCCGTCGATTGGCCTGCATCCCTACAACCTGAAGGGGCTGACAGGCGTTATGGACGACCTGGCGGCGGATGGCAACACGGTGGTTCTGGTCGATCACGACACGCAGGTGCTGTCCCATGCAGATTGGATGATCGAGATGGGCCCCGAAGCAGGTGCGGCAGGCGGCACAGTGATTGCGGAGGGGACGGTGGAAGACCTCGCACAGAATGCGAATTCTGTGATCGGCCCCTATCTGTCCGGAAAAGCGTCTGCGCAGATTCGCACGCGGGCAGCCAAGGAAGATTTGTTTGCAGCCGGAACCATCCATTTGGAAACGGACGCCATTCACACGGTACATCCGCTCAGTGTGGACATCCCCATGGGCCGCATGACTGTGGTCACCGGTGTCTCCGGCTCTGGCAAAACAACGCTGATCCTGGAGAGCCTGATTCCGGCACTTGCAGCCACCTGCAGCGGTCGAAAACTGCCGCCTCATGTCCGTTCCATCGACGCCGAAGGCATTCAGCAGGTCAAGCTGATCGACGCAACCCCGATCGGCATCAATGTGCGATCTACAGTTGCAACCTACGCAAACGTACATGACGAGCTGCGTAAGCTGTATGCTCGGACACCGGCTGCCAAGGAGCGCAAGTACAAGGCCGGCGATTTCTCCTACAACACGGGGAAGCTTCGGTGCCCGACCTGCGACGGAACCGGCGAGATCTCACTGGACGTCCAGTTCCTTCCGGACGTGGACATTCCCTGCCCGGACTGCCGCGGCACCAGATACAGCAGAAAAGCGCATGAAATTCTGCGCCGTGCAAAAGATGGAAAAGAATACAGCTTGCCGGCACTGATGGCCATGAGTGTCGATGAGGCACTGGAGGCCTGCACGGATCTGCCGCTTCTTCACAAGAGACTGCAGGTTCTGCATGACCTGGGACTTGGCTATCTGACTTTGGGAGAGGAGACGCCGGGCCTGTCTGGCGGCGAAGCACAACGCCTCAAGCTTGCCAGTGAAATGGGAAGAGGACAGACCGATTCTGTCTTCGTATTCGATGAGCCGACCATTGGCCTTCATCCGCAGGATGTGCGAGTGCTGCTCGGTGTGTTCCAGAATCTGATCGAACATGGAGCTACCGTGATTGTCATTGAACATGATCTGGACGTGATCCGCAGCGCGGACTATATCATTGATATGGGCCCCGGCGGTGGCGTCGAGGGTGGGCGCATTGTAGTTTGCGGCACGCCGGAAGAGATCAAAGCATGCCCGGAGAGTCTGACGGGGCAGAATTTGTAAGGAAGACCATCATGGAACAAGAGAAGAACAGAAATATATTCGAGACAATGCCTGTTCCGCAGGCTGTGAGGATCATGGCCCTTCCGACCATTATCAGTCAGCTGATCGTCCTCGTGTACAACATGGCGGACACCTTCTATCTGGGCCGCACCAATAATCCGTATATGGTGGCCGGCGTATCGCTGATCCTGCCGGTCTTCAATATCTGCCTGTCTCTAGCCGGACTTTCCGGCATTGGAGGCGGCGCTCTGATCTCTCGCCTCCTGGGAGCGGGAGAGCCGGAAGAGGCGAGCAAAGTATCTGCTTTCAGCATTCATCTTGCGGTAGGGACCACAGCTTTCTTCTCCATCGGCATGCTGCTCTTTATGAATCCGATCCTCCAGCTTCTTGGCGCCAGTGGCAATACACTTGCCTTCGCGCGGCAGTACTCCCTGTGCGTGATCGTGCTGGGCGGGCTTCCCACCGTCTTGTCCAACGTTATGGCCAACCTGCTGCGAAGCGTGGGAGAGTCCGGCAAGGCAGGATTTGGAATTGCTATGGGCGGTGTCCTCAACATCATATTGGATCCTCTGTTCATGTTTCTGCTGTTTCCTAAGGGATATGAGGTGCTGGGCGTCGGCATTGCGACCTTATTGTCCAACTGCTGTGCATGCGCCTTCTTCATCATTACGATCCGGCGCCTGGGACCGCAGACAGTGCTGCGCTTCCGGCTCACAAAGGGCCTTCCGAGGAGCAAAGATGTGCGCTCGGTATTCACCGTAGGCATTCCATCCTCCGTTGCAACGCTTTTGTTTGATATAGACTATATTGTGATCGATAAG
>OCVV011359264.1_pt1 | contig 20402 bp, 19 predicted proteins | sample 1539721 | NCBI WGS metagenome assembly OCVV01 (sample SAMN02144230, study PRJEB22623) | gut metagenome | biome: sheep rumen | host: Ovis aries | place: New Zealand
CAAGGTCGGTACCTACGAAGAAATGATTCCGGATGCAGACCTCGTTTGCAACCTCACACCGGACAAGCAGCACCACAACGTGATCCCGGCAATCATGAAGCTCATGAAGAAGGGCGCCGCTCTTTCTTACAGCCACGGCTTCAACATCGTCGAAGAAGGCCAGGAAATCCGCAAGGACATCACCGTGATCATGGTCGCTCCGAAGGGTCCGGGTTCCGAAGTTCGTTCTGAATACGTCCGTGGTTTCGGTATGCCGTGCCTCATCGCCGTGCATCCGGAAAACGATCCGGAAGGCAAGGGTTGGGACTATGCCAAGGCTTACGCCGCTGGCCTCCACGCAGATCGCCCGGGCGTTCTCGAAAGCTCTTTCGTCGCTGAAGTGAAGTCTGACCTCATGGGTGAACAGACCATCCTCTGCGGTATGCTCCAAACTGGCACGATCCTTTGCTACAACAAGATGGTGAAGGATTTCGGCATTGAACCGGCTTATGCGGTGAAGCTCCTCCAGTACGGTTGGGAAACCATTTCCGAAGCCCTCAAGCATGGTGGCATCACGAACATGATGGATCGTCTTTCTAATCCGGCTAAGATCCGTGCAACGGAACTCGCTGAAAAGATGAAGAAGATCATGAAGCCGCTCTACTGCGAACACCAGGACAACATTATCTCCGGCAAGTTCTCCAGCACCATGATGGTGGACTGGGAAGCTGGCGATAAGGACCTCCTCAAGTGGCGTGGCGAAACCGGCGAACTCGAATTCGAAAAGGTTGCCGCAACGGAAAAGGCTATCAGCGAGCAGGAATACTTCGATCGCGGCGTCCTCATGGTCGCTATGATCAAGGCTGGCGTGGAACTCGCATTCGAAACGATGTGCTCCGTGGGCATCAAGCCGATGAGCGCTTACTACGAATCCCTCCACGAAACACCGCTCATTGCCAACCTCATCGCTCGTAAGAAGCTGTTCGAAATGAACCGCGTCATCAGCGATACGGCTGAATACGGTTGCTACCTCTTTGCCAACAAGTGCGTGCCTCTCCTTGCTGACTTCATGAAGAATGAAGTGAAGAAGGACGACATCGGCGCTATCTACGGCGAAGGCAAGACCACCGCTGTGGATAACGAAGAACTCATCAAGGTGAACAAGAGCATTCGTCAGCATCCGGTGGAAGAAGTGGGAGCTTGGCTCCGCGCTCGCATGTCCGGCATGACCCGCGTTGTGTAATCTTCGCAATAAAAAAATTTCCGTTTACAAAAAGTCCTGGCGTAAGCTAGGACTTTTTGTTTTGCTAAATTTTGCCGCGAGAGGTTATATGATTGAAACACGTCCTGAACTCGAAAATCTTTCCGATTATGTTCCTGGAAAGTCCATTGAAGAAATTTGCGAACAGTATGGTCTGAAAAGTGCGGTCAAGCTCGCGTCGAACGAAAACCCGCTCGGACCTTCGAAAAAGGCTTGCGAAGCGTACACGAACATTGTGAATACGCTGCACCTGTATCCGCGTGGGAACGCTCCGCATTTGATTTCCGCACTGGCCAGCAAGTTCCATGTGAACAAAGAACAGATTGTCATTGGCAACGGTTCGGACGAAATCATCGATATGGTCGGCAAGGCTTATTTCCGCCCGGGTGACGAAGTCATCGGCATTCGTCCGACCTTCTCCGTGTACAAGGCGACTGCTCTTCTCTTCGGTGCAAAATTCATTTCGGTTGAAGAAACGGAAAACCGCCCGAGCCTCGACGCATACATTCAGGCGATTACGCCAAAGACCCGAGCAATTTTTGTTTGTAATCCGAACAATCCGACGGGCTATTATTACACGGAATCGGAGATTCTTGCCTTCCTCGCCAAAGTCCCGCAGAATATTCTCGTGTTCATCGATGAAGCCTATTCGGAATTTGCGACTGCGAAGGATTATCCGAATTTTATTCCGCTGCTCGGAAAATTCCCGAACTTGATGTTGAATCGTACCTTTAGCAAGATTTACGGCCTTGCCGGCGTTCGCGTCGGTTATGCGTTCTCGAGCCGCGAAGTGATCAAGGCTCTGTGGAAGGTGAAGCCGCCGTTCGATGTGAACCTGGCGGCCCAGGCTGCGGCAGAAGCGGCTCTTTCCGACGACGATCATATTCGAAAGACGCTCGATATGAACAATGCGGGCAACGTGCAACTCACGGAAGCCTTTACCAAGCTCGGATACAAGGTTCTTCCGACTCAGGCGAACTTCCTTTGCATTCGCATCGGTGAAAAGTGCGCAGAACTTGTGAAGTTTCTCGAACAGAACGGCATGATCATCCGTTATCTCAAGAGCTTTGGCATGCCGGAATGGGTTCGTGTTACAATCGGACAGCCTAAGGAAAATCAGTTGCTGATCGATCTTGTGACCAAGTGGACAAACGCTTAACGCCCGGGTTCAAAATGTCAGAAGTCAAAGAACTTTTGGAAATTGCAAAGCGTGCTGCATCGGCTGCACAGGTTGTGATTCTTTCGCATTACGAAAAGGGTCTTTCTGTGGAATGGAAGCCGGACAACACGCCCGTTACGATTGCAGACAAAGGTGCTGAAGAAAAGTTGCGCCAGGTGTTTGAAAAGGAAACTCCGGATTTTGGCGTTATCGGTGAAGAATTCGGCATCGAAAAACCGGATGCAGAATTCAAGTGGGTCTTCGATCCGATCGATGGAACCAAATCCTTTATTCGAGGCGTTCCTTTGTTCGGAACGTTGATCGGCCTTTATCACAAGGACGAACCTTTGGTGGGCATTGTCAATTTGCCGGCGCAGAATCACATGCTGTATGCGGGTAAAGGCTTGGGCGCTTTTGTGGATAACGTACAAGTTCACGTTTCACAGGTTGCCAAAATGAACCAGGGTCTTGCCCTTTCGGGAACGGTGAATACGTTTGAGACCGAAGGCTATGCGGAAAACTTTGATCGCTATCGCAAGGCGGCTTCCCTTTACCGCGGCTGGGGCGATTGCTACGGTTATTTCCTCGTTGCCACGGGCCGTGCCGAAGCGATGATCGACCCGACGGTTTCCCTGTGGGACGTTGCCGCTTTCCCGGCGATCTTTGCAGAAGCGGGCGGAAAGTTCTCCCTGTTGAACGGCGAAACCAAGCTTTTCAATGCGGACGGAACCCCCTCGCATGCCATTCACGAAGGTTATACGAGCGTTGCCACGAATGCTTTGGTGAACGAAGAAGTTCTTGGTTTCTTCAAGTAATTTTTGCGTTTTCAAAGCGCCGTTGTAATGCGGTAACCGCTTTCGTCAAATTTCACCTGGACCGTTCCCTTTTGGGACGTGTTCAGCAGGGGAATCTTCAAACTGTCGAGCCTTTCCACCACCTGCTTATGTGGGTGGTGGAATTTATTATGACGGCCGTTCGAAGCGATGGCGATATCCGGGGAAACCGCCTTTAAGAATTCCCGGGAACTGGATGTTTTGGAACCGTGGTGACCGAGCTTGAGAATGTCTGTCTTTAGCGAAATGTCCATGGTGAGAATTTCTTTTTCGCCTTCCTTCGTTAAATCTCCCGTGAGCAGCATGGAGCCTCCCACGCCAGAAACGCGGATCGTGATGCTTTCGGAATTGGTCTCTCCGCAGTGGTACGGGTCGGGGTGCAGAATGCGCATTTCCCAAAGGTTTAATTTGTTCAAATTTTGACGGGTCGTTTCGGAAAAGAGCATGCCTCGCCGCAAATCCTGAATGGGAATGTTCCGTTCACTGGCCGTTTTCAGAACTTCAAGCCATTCGGGCTTTTCTGCAATTCGGGAGCATTCTTGCACCCAGAGGTTTTCTACGGGAAATTCTTTCATCAGAACGCTCGCTCCCGAAAAATGGTCCAAGTCCGGGTGTGTAACAATGATTCCTTTTAATCGCCAAATTCCATTTTCTTGCAAAAAGGGAATGATCTTGTCGTTTGCCACGTTCCGCTTTCCGGAATTCACGCCGACATCCACAAGGTAAGCGTTCCCTCGGGGACTTTGTACAAAAATACAGTCGCCCTGCCCGATATCCAAAACGACAACTCTCCAGGAAGGATGCGTTTTTATATCGAGTTCCGTCCAAAGACAGAACGCTCCGAATGTCAGAGAAATGCTAAGAAAAATAATCTGCGCAAAACGGTTCTTTTTGTACGCTCCGATCGAAAGGATTAAGACTCCGAACAAGATAAGAATCCATGCCGGAAACGGTCCAACGGTCATCGAGGCTATTGAAATCGCCGAAATCCGGCTTACCAGATAGGCCGAAAGCCGAAACAGAAATCCTGCGGCTGCGCAAAAAATTTGGGCCACAGGTGGAATCGGAAGAAGCAATGCAAAAATTCCCGCCTGCATGCCAAGGCTCACTAACGGCACAACAAAAATGTTGCCCACAATGGAAACCGGAGAAAGGGAATGAAACGACCAAATGAGAAAGGGGGCTGTCGATGCCGTTGCGATAAGTGTAATCCAAATGGCGCTCCACACGTGGCTTTCTAAAAATTTCCAGATAGGATTTTTCGCTATTGCTTCATTTTTGAAAACAAGGGGAGATCGTTTCTCGTAGGCGATGATGCCTGCTGTCGCCGATGCGGAAAGTTGAAAACCGACGTTCCAAAGAATCTGCGGATTTATTTCCGTCAAAATCAAAAGGGCGACACCAAGCGAATTCAAACTATCCGCTTTGCGCTGAAAAAGGCTTCCTATTTGCACTACGGTGAACATAAAAACGGCTCGATAAACGGCGGGGGAACCTCCGGCAATCGGAGCGTATAAAAGCATCAATATAACCGAAAGGATCCGGGCTAATTTGTGCGGCATGCGGGTTGCTTTCAAAAGCAAAAGGACCATTCCCGAAAGCAGCACCACGTGAAATCCGCTGATCGCTAAAACATGAACGATCCCAGCGCGGCGAAATCCGCTTTGTAGCGAATCCGGAATGCTCGAACGGTCGCCGGCTAAAAGCCCAATCAAAAGTCCTGCTTCTGCAGGCGACAAAAATTGGGCAAAATAATTTTTGAGGGCATGTCGAATATGCAAAAAGGCTTCTTCCGGAATCCACTTGTGCTGCAGAACGTGAAAGTTTTCTAAACGCCCAAAACCTGCGAGATTCTGGCTTTGAAGCCATTTTGGGGTATTGAAACCGCCGGGAACGGTAGGAGGCTCTACTGGGAACCATTTTGCGGTAAAAGAAATGGAATCTCCGGGAGCGGGGAAGGGTGGCGCCTTTTTCGAAAGACGCACTTTCCCTTCGCGTGTTTGTAAAATGACGGCAACGCCTTCGGGCCTTTCCAAAACGGATTCCACAAATCCGGAATTCTGGGTAGAAAGCTTTACCGGTTGAAACACGTCTCCCGAAGATCCTCCTCCCAAAAGAATCCGCATGCCGAAAGTCATCAAAATGCAGAGACAGATCCGTCGAGAAAACGGGGGAAAAAATCCTAAAATCACGATCAGGACCGGAACAAAGGCGATGCCGTACAGGGGAAATTCCGATGCGGAAAGAAACAAAACGGAACAAAAGAAGGCGGCGAGAGCCGGCCGCTGGCTGAGCGGTTTTAAAAAATCCTGAATCGCTTCGGTTCGCATCCCAATCTCCTTGAAATTGATTAAATTGATGATGGTAGGATTCTTTTGGGTAAAACGCTCGAATGGTGCAAATGAAGAAAAATCTTTCATTTTTAGCCTTTTTAGGTTTGGCGGTAGTTTTTGGACTATCGGGCTGCGGAATTTTTGGCACGGAATCTTCGGAATCGGATTCCGCCTTAAAACCTTTAGATGCGACTTTTTCCATTTACGCGAACGATCCTGCTCCGAATGACTCCTTGAAAACGCATTTGAGCACAGGCGTTTTGATGCGGGTTTATCCGGGTGGCGAATATACCCTTTCTTTTGACGCCGATGCCGATCACGATGCGCCAAAACTTCTGCTTTACCGCTTGACTTCCCAGGATTTAGAAACCTTCACCATTGGAAGTCAAACCAAGAATTTAACGGCGACGGATTCTGCCGGGCGCTGGGTTTACCATTTTGATTGTGGTGAATCTTCGATGGCCTATTGGGGAACCGTCCTTGTCGAAGATGGAGAATATTATACAGGTTCGCTGAACAATCTCCGGTTTGAAGGTGTCGGAACGAACAGCCTTCATCTGAAATTGAATCTGATCGTGGTCGGCTCTTATGGGGGAACGAGCGATGACGTTTCCCTGGACAGTCTTTCCCGTTTAATGCTCGAGCATTTCCGCAGTGCCTTTTCCGCGGGCGGCATCGTTGTCGATACTCTTTATGTACATCGGGCTTCGGAGCGCACAGATCTTTCCACGGCTTATCCGGATAATGAGCCTTGGCTTGCCGGAAAATATTCGGACGATTTTTTTGTGACGGAAGTTGGCGGCTGGCCAAATTCAGAAGCGGAGCCGGACATCTATAACGCTTTGGATCTCGTGCTCGTTCACCGTATCGAAAAAACGGGAGTTCTTGGCTATTCGGCGCTTTTCAGCGGTAATTTGGGCGGAGGCTTGGGGAGCACGGTTGTCGTCGGAACGCATTATTTAGAAAATAACAGCAAGGAATCTTCCCAAAGCGCGCTTCAGATCGTTTTGACCGCAGTCCATGAATCGGGACATTTTTTCGGTCTGCGCCATACGACATCGACGACTTCCGAAATGATGAGTTCTTTGGACCAGTCCAATTATCACGACGGTCTTGACGACACTCCTTTTTGCGGAGCGCTCGTTCCTCTCATGGCGAATTCCGAAATATCGGCAGATCTGCTGGATATGCCTTCCGAAGTGATGCCTCGCATCTATCTTGAAAAAAAGGTCACGTCCTGCCCGGACGCCTTGAATCCAATGTTCCCGGTTTCTGCCGATAACCCGGAAGAAACGGAAGACTTTACCGAAGATCAACTTGCACTTGTTGCAAAGATGCTTCAACTTTATACGCATTAACTATGGCCGCACCACATCATTTTTCTGAACCAGCCGCTCTTCTCGCATTTGTCCTTGTCCCGGGGCCAGAATGGCCGAGCGATATTTTAAGCTCTCTTCAAAATTATTGGGGCCCGATTCGCCATTTGGGCAAGCTTTATCCGTTCGACAAGACCGAATATTACACTCCCGAAATGGGAAGCGGGCTTTACCGCGGAGTTCTTTCGTTTGAAAAAATGGTCGAGCCGCAAGAAATCGGCAAGGAAAAAAAACGCTCCAATGCTCTCGAACAGACTTTTGCGCTTTCGGCGGATCATCGGAAGGTGAACATCGACATCGGCTATATGGATCTTGATAAAGTCGTCCTGCCGTCATACAAACGCGGACCGTTTAAGCTTTATGCTGGCGGGGGACTTTGGCTTGACATGATTCTGCATTATGCAAAGGGACATTTTATTCCTACAGAATGGGCATTTGACGATTTTAAGCGTGACCCCTACGAACATGACCTTTTGCTAATCCGCGAAAAATTCAAAAAGTCGATGTAATCTAACATTCCGTGGTCAAATGTTCTATTAGGATCTTGACGCCGATTAAAATCAGCACGCCTCCGCCAATGGCTTCTGCAATCCGGGGCGAAAACTTTTCCCCGATATATTTTCCGGAATTGACGCCGAATTCCGCCGAAAGGAATGCGACGATTCCGATGACGGCCGATGTCCAGGGAATTTCGTGACCGATCAGGGCAAAGGAAAGTCCGACGGCAAGAGCATCCAGGCTTGTCGCGACCGCCAATGTGGCAAGAGTCCTATAGCCCAGACGCTGTGAAAAAGTTTGCTCCTCGCCACCGTGAATCGCTTCCCAGATCATGCGGGCGCCGATAAAGGCTAACAGGCCGAAGGCGATCCAATGGTCAAAAATTCCGATGATTTCTGCTAGGAAGGTCCCGCAAAAGGCGCCTGCTAATGTCATTCCGGTTTGGAACAAGCCGAAAAAAAGCCCAATTCTTAAAATTTCAAGCTGAGAAGTCTCTTTTCGGCAGAGTCCCACCGAAAGAGAAACCGCAAAGCAATCCATCGACAGAGCACATGCGACAAGTAAAACGCCAACAATGTCCATGAGTTGCGCATTCCATCAAAAAAAGTTAATTTCAAAAAAGGACGACGTTAAATATAGAAATTTGGGTGAAATATGAAACGTTACAAAGCACTGCTGATTACGGGAGCGAGCGCTGGCATCGGCAAGGAACTTGCCTATGCGTTAGCGCCACAGGTAGAAAATATTGTCTTGGTGGCTCGCCGGGCAAACAAGCTCGAAACGCTTGCGAAGGATTTATCGGTCCGCTTCGGGGTGAACGCTTATGCACTTCCCGCAGATCTGTCTGTTTCAGGAGCTGCTGCACAGGTTTTCGAAAAAACGATCGAACTGGTGGGCCGCCCGCCAGATATCCTGGTGAACGATGCGGGGGTCGGCTTTACCGGCGAAGCTTCTGAAATTCCGACGGAATCGGAAGTAAAAATGATCACATTGAACATTGAAAGCTTGATGGTGCTTTGCAAGCTTGCCTTGAAACCGATGTATGCACGTCGTACAGGGGTTATTTTGAACGTGGCAAGTATCGCCGGGTTCCAACCGGGGCCTTATATGGCCGCTTACTATGCGACGAAGGCTTTTGCACTTTCCTATAGCGAAGCGCTTGCCGAAGAAGCGCGTCCTTATGGTGTCCGCGTTTTAACGCTCTGTCCGGGAACGGTCGACACGGAATTCCATTTTATTGCCAACTCCAAAAGGGGATATCTGCGAAATCTCTTGAGCAGTTCGCCTCAAGGGGTTGCCTGGGAAGCGGCGCGAGCCATCCTTTTGGGATTTCCGGATCGCATAGTCCCGGGACCGATCAATAAGGCAATCGTTTTCATAGAACGTCTTTTGCCGCGTTTTGTCATTACGCATTTGGCGGGGAAGTTCTTGAATCCTAGGAAGTAGCATGTCTCGACGTTTCATCCTCTGGGGTGCCGTATTTCTGGGGGTAACGGCTCTTTTTGCTGCAGACCTATTTCAAATGCCCAAGCTTTCGCCCGATGTTCGAAAACAGGCGGCGGAACTTTACGATCAGGAATGTTACGCATGCCATCGCTGGAACCGAAAATTTGCAGGTCCGGCGATGCGGGCGAATGTAGAGCGCTATTTGGAAGATCCTCGGGCCCTATTTGACTATCTCAAAGATCCGAAGCCAATCCATCCCGATCAATACCGTCCGATGGAAATCAAAAAGCTCTCCGATCAGGAGGCTTCGATGATGGTTGCGTGGTTACTTTCCCTTGTCAAGGATTCTTCCGCGGTGGATCGGCCTCGCTAGTCTTATCTAACAATTGTTTAAAAATATGCGTCATTACGGGCTTCTTTTCGTCCGTTTTAGATGCATATTTGTCGTTTTTTTCACTTTTTTAACAAAAAAATGCCTTTTAAAGCATAAATTTCTTGTATATTAAAACCGACGCAAAAAAAGCGCTATTGAATTATCGGAGATTTTATGGCAGAAGATTTACAGACCCTGATTGATCGCATCCAGAAAGAAGCCGTGGACAAGGCGGAAGCCCAGTCCGCTGCTTTGATTGCCAAAGCGAAGGAAGAAGCCGCAAGCATCATCAAAAATGCAGAAGCGGAAGCTGCCGCAAAGCTTGAAAAGGCAGATAAGGATGCTCAAGTTTATACAGAACGCAGTGAACGAGCTCTTGCACAGGCTGCTCGTGACGTGCTTCTTTCTGTGGGTCGCCGTTTTGAAAAGATCGTGAGCGATATCATCGCTCTCCAGGTCGAAAAGAACCTTTCCGAAGCAACCGTCAAGGAAATGCTCCTTGCTCTCGCCAAGAATTACAATTCGGACCTTTCCGTGGTCTTCTCGGATGCAGACAAGGCGAAACTCACTTCTTTTGCAACGGGTGAATTTGCCAAGGAACTCGGCAAGGGTGTGAAAGTCGAAAGCGACTCCGGCATCAAGTTTGGCTTCCGAGTCAAGGTGGAAAACGGTAAAATCTCTCACGAATTTACGGCTCCGGAAATCGCCGCTGCGCTTTCCTCGTTGGTTCGTCCGCAGATTGCAAAGGTTGTGTCCGCAGCTGCTCAGGAAAAGTAATTCATGAGCAATGCCGTTTACATTTCCGCGTCGCTACCGTTTTTGCGGTTCGGAGATACGCCCCCGTTTTCGGTGGCGGATTTGCGTAATCGCTGCGTGAACGTGATGACCGAGCATGAGCTCGCCACGTTCGACGCTGCCGTTAACGGAGAGCCTAGCGACGATCCATTCGTCTCGGCATATCAGGCTCACGAGACTCAAATGAAAAATGTTTTAGGACATGCTCGTGCCGCATCCTGGGGTCCCGATGTGCGTTTTACGGAACGCTCTTTCCCCGGTTACGACGTGACTTATGCCAAAATGGTTTCGGACGCTTTTGCAAAGCCGGATCCGCTGGAACGCGAACAGGATTTGGACCGCGCCCGTTTTTGGCTTTTAGACCAGCTTGCTCCGCATGAAGAATCGATGGACTTCCTTTACGCTTTTGCCATCAAGCTTCAAATTTGCGAACGCTGGTCCCGTATCTCTCCGGAAGCGGGGAATGCGGCTGTCCTCAAAGTGATTAATGATAACGATCCTGCAAGCAAGCAGGGATGACCGGAGGTCTTACTTTCAATGGCTAGTATCGGTAAAATCGTTGGTGTGAACGGTAACTTGATCCGTGTCGCATTCAACGGCGCAGTCGCACAAAACGAAGTCGGTTTCGCCAAACTTTCTTCTGGTGTAGAACTGAAAAGTGAAGTCATCCGTATTCGCGGTGACTATGCAGAACTCCAGGTCTTCGAAGATACGACAGGCCTTAAGGCGGGCGACGAAGTCCGTTTTACAGGAGAACTTCTTTCCGTGGAACTTGGCCCGGGTCTTTTGACTCAGGTGTTCGATGGCTTGCAGAACCCGCTTCCGAAGCTTGCGGAAGAATGCGGATTCTTCCTGCAACGCGGTAAGTATCTCCCGGCTCTTCCGCGAGATCTCAAGTGGTCCTTCACCCCGACGGCAAAAGTCGGAGACAAGGTGACGGGCGGCGATACCTTGGGTACTGTTCCGGAAGGCATTTTCAAGCACCGCATCATGGTGCCGTTCCGTGTCCGTGGTCAGATGACGGTTGAATCCATTGTCCCGGCTGGTGAACATGTCGTCGAAGATGTGATTGCCGTTTTGACGGATGCAGAAGGCAAGAAGCTTGAAGTCAAAATGTACCAGACTTGGCCGGTGAAGGTTCCTATCAAGAACTATACGGAACGCCTTCGTCCGACAAAGCCTCTTACGATGCAGCAGCGCATCATCGATACGTTCTTCCCGGTGGCTCAGGGCGGTACGTTCTGCACGCCGGGTCCTTTCGGCGCTGGCAAGACCGTGCTTCAGCAGTTGATGAGCCGTTATGCGGACGTCGACGTCGTGATCCTCGCCGCTTGCGGTGAACGTGCTGGCGAAGTGGTGGAAACCCTCCGTGAATTCCCGGAACTTATCGACCCGCGTACCGGTAAGAGCTTGATGGCTCGTACGCTTATCATTTGTAATACGTCTTCCATGCCGGTGGCTGCTCGTGAAGCTTCCGTTTATACGGGCGTGACGATTGCCGAATACTACCGTCAGATGGGCTTGAACGTCCTTCTTCTCGCTGACTCGACTTCCCGTTGGGCACAGGCTCTCCGTGAAATGAGCGGCCGTTTGGAAGAAATCCCGGGAGAAGAAGCTTTCCCGGCCTACCTCGAATCCACAATCGCTTCTTTCTACGAACGCGGTGGCGTGGTGAAGCTCCGCGACGGTTCGACGGGTTCCGTGACGATTTGCGGTTCTGTTTCTCCGGCTGGCGGTAACTTCGAAGAACCGGTGACCCAGGCTACCTTGAAGGTGGTGGGTGCGTTCCTTGGCCTTTCGCGTGAACGTTCTGACCAGCGCCGTTTCCCGGCTATTCACCCGCTCGAATCCTGGTCCAAGTATGAAGGCATTATCGATTCTGCCAAGGTGGAAGAGGCTCGCCACATTCTTGCTGCCGGTAACGATGTGAACCAGATGATGAAGGTGGTCGGTGAAGAAGGTACTTCGATCGAAGACTTCATTACTTATTTGAAGTCCGAATATCTCGACGCCGTTTATCTGCAGCAGGACGCTTACCATGAAATCGATGCAGCATGCTCTGCCGATCGTCAGAAGTACGTCTTTGACCGCGTTTACAAGATTTTGAAGACTTCCATGGAATTCAAGGATAAGGATTCCGCTCGTGGATTCTTCTTGAAGCTTACACAGGCGACTAAGGACTGGAACCGAGTAGCGTTTGATTCTAGCGAATTCAAGTCTCTCGAAGAACAGATTTTCAACTCCGTCGCAGAGGTCACGAAGAATGTATAAGGTTTATCATCGTATTGAACGTATTGCTGGTAGCGTTATTACCGTCAAAGCGGAAGGCGTTGCCAATCAGGAACTCGCGCAGGTTACGAGTGCGCAAGGTACATCCCTTGCCCGCGTGATCCGTATCGACGGAGACATGGTTGACTTGCAGGTGTTCGCTGGTGCTCGTGGTATTTCTACGGATTCCCAGGTTCGTTTCCTCGGCAAGCCGATGGAAATCCCGTTCAGCGACGCTCTTCTCGGTCGCGTGTTTACCGGTGCGGGCACTCCGCGTGATAATGGCCCTGTGATTGAAGAAAATCCGGTCGCTATTGGCGGTCCGTCTGTGAACCCGGCAAAGCGTATCATTCCGAAGACGATGGTGCGTACCGGTATTCCGATGATCGACGTGTTCAACACTCTCGTCGTTTCTCAGAAGCTCCCGATTTTCTCTGTGGCTGGTGAACCGTATAACCAGCTCCTTGCGCGTATTGCCCTCCAGGCAGAAGTCGACGTGATCGTCCTCGGCGGTATGGGCCTGAAGCACGATGACTACCTCTATTTGAAGGATTATCTGGAACAGAACGGTGCACTTTCCCGTACCGTGATGTTTGTGCACACGGCTTCCGACCCGATCGTGGAATGCTTGCTCGTGCCGGATGCTTCCCTTGCTGTGGCGGAACAGTTTGCGACCCGTGGCAAGAACGTGCTCGTTCTTTTGACGGATATGACGAACTTTGCGGACGCGATGAAGGAAATCTCGATTACGATGGAACAGATTCCGTCGAACCGTGGTTATCCTGGCGACCTTTATTCCCAGCTAGCTAGCCGTTACGAAAAGGCAGTGGACTTCGAAGGATCGGGTTCTATCACGATTCTTGCCGTGACGACAATGCCTGGCGACGACGTGACCCACCCGGTTCCGGATAACACGGGTTACATTACCGAAGGTCAGTTCTATTTGAAGCATGGCCGTATTGAACCGTTCGGCTCCCTCTCTCGTTTGAAGCAGCAGGTGAACGGCAAGACCCGCAGCGACCATCGTACCATTATGAATACGATGATCCAGCTTTACGCTAGTTATAAGGAAACCCTCGAAAAACAGTCGATGGGCTTCCGCATGAGTAACTGGGATAACAAGCTCCTCAAATACGGTGAACGCTTTGAAAAGGAAATGATGGACCTTTCCGTCAATATTCCGCTTGAAAAGGCTTTGGACTTGGGCTGGGAAATCCTTGCCGACTGCTTCACTCCTGAAGAAACCGGTATTCCGTCTAAGATGATCAACCAGTATTGGCCCAAGAAGGGGTAATATGGCGAAGGTCAAACTCACAAAAAACGCTTTAAAGGCTGAACGCGATTCGCTCAAGCGCTACCAGCGCTATTTGCCGACGCTTTTGCTGAAGAAGCAGCAGCTCCAGATGGAGATGCGTACGCTTCAGGCGAAGGTCATGGCAAAAAGAGACGAAGAAGACGCGCTTCGCAAGTCGATTGCGGGGTGGATCGGCCTTTATGCGGAACCCATCGAATGGGACAAGTATATTTCCGTCAAGGAAATCCGCCAGGGCGAAGGCAATATCGCCGGTGTGGAAATTCCTCTCTTTGACGGGGTAGACTTCAATGTCACCATTCCAGATTTCTTTACGACGCCGGCGTGGCTCGATGAAGGTATCCGTTCTCTCCAAGGACTGATTTCGCTTCGTCTGGAACGCCGTGTGCTCGAAAAACAGTACGAACTTTTGTCCGATGAATTGCGCTCGACGAGCCAGAGAGTCAACCTGTTCGAAAAGGTGAAGATCCCGGAAGCGAAGGAAAATATTCGCACGATCAACATCTTCCTTTCCGACCAGCAAATCTCGGGTGTTGCGCGTTCCAAGCTGGCGAAGGGAAAGGCTAATGCCCGCGTCCTTGCCCAGGAAGGAGCTGCCGCATGATTACTCCGATGAAAAAAGTGACCGTCATCTGTCTCGACAGTGAACGAAAGGCTTCGCTTGAAACCCTTCGCAGCATGGGCATTTTGCACGTAACTCCGCTCAAGAATCCGACGGGCAATGCGCTGAATTCCGCACGCAACGATATGAACCGTGTGCAGAAAGCGCTTGAAACCCTCCCGGATGCAAAGAAAAAGGCTGTGGCCAGTTCTTTGAACGGGGAAGCGGTTGTCGAAGAAGTCCAAAAGCTTATCGAAGCTCGCAAGCATGCCGAAGATGAAGTTTCTGAAGCGGATAGCGCTATTTCGCGTTATGATGTCTTTGGAAATCTGGATCCGGACAGTGTCCGCGCTCTCGAATCGCGTGGAATTTTCGTTCGTCTTTATGCATCTGAAAGCAAAAAGCCTTTTGAAGTCGAAGACAAGGACGCTTTGGTTATCCCGTTTGGTGAAAGCGGGGAAGGACTTTGCCGCGCGGTAATCAACCGCGGGGACGCTCCTGCAAAGCTTTCGACTCCGGCTACGGCGATTCCGCTTCCGGTGCGTTCGATCTCTTACTATCGTATTCTCAAGGAAAATGCAGAAAAGAACCTTGCCGCTGTCGAAAACCGTCTTTCGGAACTCGCTGCGGACAAGAAAAAGGTTCAGGACTGCTTGAACGAAGCTTCCGACGCTTATACATTCGAAGAAACGTCGGCGGGCATGCTTTCGTCTTCTCTTCTCGCTGCGATCCAAGGCTTCTGCCCGGCTCCGCGTGTAAAGGAACTCGAAGCTGCTGCAAAGGCTTCCGGTTGGGCGCTTCGAGTGGAAGATCCGACGGACGAAGATAATGTCCCGACGCTTCTGACTTATAGCAAGCTCTCTCGGCCGATGCAGATGCTCTATGATATTATCGGTATCGCTCCGGGATATCATGAAGTGGATGTTTCGAGCGTCTTCCTCGTATTCTTCAGCATTTTCTTTGCGATGATTGTGGGCGATGTCGCTTATGGGCTTTTGTTCCTCGCGATTACCCTCTATGTTCGCAAGAAGAATCCGAATTCGAAATCCTCCGGCTTTAGCTTTATGTACTTGATGTGCGGAGCGACGATCGTCTGGGGTCTTTTCAATGGTAGTTTCCTCGGCTTGAAGCCTGAATGGGCTGGTTGGAGCTACTACCTTGATTTGACGAATTATGCATGGCTTCCGGAACCTGTCCGTCACGCAATGCAGTGGATTCGTACAAGCGCCCCGTCCGATCCGCAGATGTTCCAGTCTTATCATGCGTGGGTGTCTCAGCTCACGTTCTTCCCGGAATCTTTCGTTCCTGGAGAAGCTGGCGCATCTCAGATGACGCATGTTCAGTTCTTCTGCTTCTGCCTTGCAGTGGTGCATTTGACCATCGCTCACGTCTGGAACATCATTATCCGATTCAAGAGAAAGGATTCGACGTTCATGGCGCAGCTCGGTTGGCTTCTCTGCTGCTGGTTCATGTTTATGCTCGCGAACAACATGGTTCTTGGTATGGCTCTTCCGGGCTTTGCGGTTCCGCTGTTCGTTGCAGCTGCAGTGCTTCTGGTTCTCTTCAGCGTGCCTCCTAGCCGTTTGAAGCAGGACTGGATCTCGATTCCGATGCTCGCCTTGAACATCGTCAACAGCTTCACGGACGTGATTAGCTATATCCGTCTCTTTGCTGTGGGCATGTCCGGTGCGGCCATTGCGGAAGCTTTCAATGGAATGCTTTCTCCGCTGTTTGGCTCGTTTGTCGGCGTCTTCGGGGCTGCAGTCATTCTACTTTTCGTACATGCCTTGAACATCGCGCTTGCTTTGATGGGTGTCGCTGTGCATGCGGTACGTTTGAATACACTTGAATTTTCCAATGGCTTGGATTTGCAGTGGAGCGGTTATGCTTTCTCTCCATTCTCCAAGAACAAAAATTAACCAAGGGATAAATCCCGCTATCTAATAAGAGGAATAGAAAATGGATCCGAATACAACTTTGACTCTCGCGAAAATGGGTGCTGCAGCCGCTCTCGGCTTTGGCGCGATGGGCTCTGCCCTTGGTTGCGGTACGGCAGGTATGTCTGCAATCTCCGTGTGGAAGAAGGCCTATGCTCAGGGCAAGGGTGCTCTCTTTACACTTCTCGTCTTCGTCGGTGCTCCGATTTCCCAGACGATTTACGGCATGTTGCTCATGAACTTCATCTTGAACTATGTGGCTAGCGTTCCGGCTGGCGAAGTGGCTAACTGGGGCGGTTGCCTCGGTGCCGGTATCTTCGGTGGCTTAGGTCTCATGGCTTCTGCTTGGTTCCAGGGTAAGTCCGCCGCTGTCGCTTGCGACGCTCTCGGTGAAACCGGTAAGGGCATGGTGAACTACCTCATGGTGCTCGGTATCGTTGAAACGGTTGCCTTGTTCGTGCTCGTCTTCTCGATGATGGTTCTCTAATCCTTTTCCATAGAGCGTTTAACTTATGGATCAGGAAACAATGACCACATTAGCCAAGTTCGGTGCCGTAGCTGCGCTAGGGCTCTCCGCATTTGGCTCCGCACTCGGTTGCGGTACAGCCGGCATGGCCGCCGTTGGTGCATGGAAAAAAGCGTACCTGAAAGGGAAAAATGCGCTTTTTACATTGCTCATCTTTGTCGGCGCGCCGATTGCACAGACGATTTATGGCATGCTCCTGATGATGTACATCCTGGGTAAGATTGGTCCGGAAGGTTCCGATCCGACGGCCGCCCTTTGGCCGGCATACTTGGGCGTTGGCATCTTTGGAGGCCTTGGCATTGCTGTTTCCGCATGGTTCGTGGGCAAGTCCGCGGCGAATGGCTGCAATGCTCTCGGTGAAACGGGTAAGGGCCTTGTAAACTACCTCATGGTTCTTGGTGTCGGTGAAACGGTTGCCTTGTTCGTGATGGTGTTTTCGATGATGCTTGTATCCATGTAATCGAAATCGCAGAACTTTTTAAGAAGGCTCCTCGAAAGGGGAGTCCTTTTTTTAATTTGTTTGCGAAAAACTTTTTCTTTGGTAGGTTTGGTGATGAAGTCTTTGAATGTGGGATGCTTGATCGCTTTTGGCGTGTTGAGCCTTTTACTTGTGGCATGCGATTTTTCGACATCGGAAGAAATCGCGGAGAAGGAAGCGAGTGTCTCTTGCCCCAAGGCTCTCGCCTGTCCGGATACGCTGGAGCCGGGAACAATTTGTGATGCCCGAGACGGAAAGATTTACAGGACGGTGAAAATCGGGGCTCAGACATGGATGGCGGAAAATATGAACCACTGCGCAGACGATACCTGGTGTTACGCTGACAGCTCCTCGAACTGCGATATCTATGGAAGGCTTTATCAGTGGACTTCCGCGATGAAGGCTTGTCCGGAAGGTTTCCATTTGCCCTCGCGCGATGAATGGGATTCTCTTGCGGCTTATGCGATGGAACAGGCTGGGAACGAAAATAATTCTTTGCGCAGTACAGAATCTTGGAATTTGGATTTGGTAACGCCGGGGAACGACGTCTTTGGCTTTAATGCTTTGGCTTCGGGTCGGTATTATTTTAGAGCTTTTACGGATATGGGATTCAAAGCCTATTTTTGGACAAATGAATCGGAAAATTCAGAAACGGCGTATATTCGATCTTTAAGCGGAATGATCAATACGATGGGATTTGGAAATTCGTTCAAGGATAGCGGGCTTTCTGTGCGTTGCCTCAAGGATGAAAGCGAATAAATCTCTTGCCAAATCCATAAATCCCTACTATATTGATTCATATGAAAATGATTTTGAACCTAAACCTTCTAAACGATCGACTTCCGGGCCTTGCTTCCGGAGCGGTATCCGTTTTTGGATAGGTTTTTGGTTTAAACGCGAAACGTTAGGTTTAAAACAAAAAATGGCCCGCTCCTTCTTGGCGCGGGTCTTTTTGTTTTGCAGAAAAAACTAATTTTTACGTGCAAAAACAAAAGGCTTTGCGGCTTCGAAGGTTGCGGCAAGGAGAAATGAAAATGAGTGAATCGATGAATCAGAGAAAACCGTTTATTTATGACGTGACTCTGCGTGACGGAAATCAGGCTTTGCCGAATCCGTGGAACAATGCACAGAAAAAAGATGTTTATCTGCAACTTTTGAAACTCGGGGTTCAAGGCGCCGAAGTCGGTTTCCCGGCTTCTTCTGAAATGGACTTTGAATCGGTGAAGGAACTGGCTCAGCTGACCGCTAAAATGGCGGAAGAAGGCAATGTCGAAGCTCAGAACATTGTCGTTTCTGGCCTGGCCCGTTGCGTTCCGAGCGATATTCAGCGCTGCTGGGAAGCGGTCCGCTATGCACCGCATCCGCGTATTCATACGTTTATCGCTGGCAGTCCGCTGTCGATGGAACATGTTCTGCATATGACGCCGGAACAGGTGAAGGAACGTGCCGTCAGTTGCGTGAAGCTTGCCAAGTCTTTGGTCGGTGACAAGGGTGACGTGGAATTCAGCGTGGAACATTTTGGCGACTGCCTCGAAAACATGGATTTTGTCATCGATGAATTGAAGGCTGTGGTCGAAGCAGGCGCAACGACGATCAACCTGCCGAATACGGTGGAACGTTACCGTCCGGCTCTGTATGTGAATCAGATCAAGCAGGTTTATGAAGCTCTGCCGAAGAACGTCACGATTTCCGTCCATTGCCACAACGACCTCGGTATGGCGACGGCGGCGACGGTCGAAAGCTTCTATGTGGGGGCAACCCAGTTGGAAGTCGCTTTGAACGGCCTCGGTGAACGCTGCGGCAACACGAACTTCTATGAAGTGGTCGTGGCTCTTGCAAATTCCGGAACGCCTGTCGACATTCATCTCGACCGTATCTATGAAACCGCGATTCTCATTTCGCAGTGGTCGGGTGTGAACATTTACAGCCGTGCACCGCTGATCGGTGCCGAAGCCATTGTGCATCGTAGCGGTATTCATCAAGACGGTGCAAGCAAGACGAAGGACTTGAAGAAAGGTGCTTATCGTCCCATCGATTATTCGATGATTGGTCGTCACCAGAACGATTCCTTGGGCTTTACAAGCCAGAGTGGCCGTACTGCGGTTTACGAAATCGTGACCAAGTTCGGTTACAAGCTTTCTCTCGCCGAAGCCGCTGAATTGCAACCGATTCTCAAGGCGGCGAGTGAAAAGGAAGGCGAACTGTCCGCAGATCGCGTTCTCGACATTTTCCGTGAACACTTCATTAATGTGAACGGCCGTTTGATCTTCAACAACATTGAAGTGATTCCGGACGAAAACCGTTTTATCTTCCATTTCAAGAAGGACGGCGAATCCATGGTGAAGTCCGTGACGGCGGAAGGTCCTGTGGAAGCGGCTCTCATTTTGATGCGTGAAATCGGCATGCCGGTGGAACTCATCAAGTACCGTCAGCTCGTGGTGCCGGAAAAGGATAAACTTTGGGCGGGCCGCGGTTTGAGCCGTATTGTGTTGAAGGTGAACGATCGGGAAGTTGAAGGCCGTGGCGTTTCGAGCGATACGCTCAAGGCGAACATGCGCGCAATCTTCTGTGGCGTGAACCTGCTGTACAAAAACTGATTTTTTGAATTCGATTCAATCCGCATTCTGTAAGGAGTGCGGATTTTTCGTTTAGAAATGGTTTTGTCAGGAGCAAATGAGGCTGGAAGATGAATCAAAACGGATTGAATGTTTTAATTTCGAAAGAAGATTTGCAAAAACGCGTAGCGGAACTTGCAAATGAAATCTCTCAGCAAAAAATCGATATCGTTGTCGGGGCTTTGACGGGAGCGTTTATCTTTGTGGCGGATCTCGTGCGCGCGATGCCTTCCCAAAATTTGAAGGTTCAATTTGTGAAGGCGAGCAGTTATGGCAGCGGTACGGAGCGTTCTTCGTTTACGGTTTCGGGGCTGGAAAAGCTGGATATCGAAGGCAAGAACATTTTGCTGGTTGATGATATTTTTGACACCGGGCATACGCTTTGCAGCCTTTCGAAAGCGATGTTTGAACGCGGGGCGAAGACGGTCAGAACCTGTGCACTTCTCGATAAGCCCAGTCGTCGCGAAGTGGATTTTGATATCGATTACAGAGGATTCACAATTGAGAATCTTTTTGTTGTCGGGTATGGTCTGGATTATGCGGAAGAATATAGGACGCTTCCAGATGTGTGCTATTTTCCTGAGGCAAAGTAAATTTATTTAGAGGAGTGAA
>OCVV011360310.1_pt1 | contig 20395 bp, 15 predicted proteins | sample 1539721 | NCBI WGS metagenome assembly OCVV01 (sample SAMN02144230, study PRJEB22623) | gut metagenome | biome: sheep rumen | host: Ovis aries | place: New Zealand
ATATATGGTTTCATCATTTGAGCAAGACCATCTATACCTGCAGCTGGTATTGCTATAACGATTAAATCTTTATTAGTAATACATTCTTCTATATTAGATGTAATTGTTATTTCTTTTGGAATAGTATAATCAGGCAATTTCTTTTTATTGCATCTAGTTTTTCTTAGTTCTTTTGCCTCTTCTTCATTTCTAGTCCACATAGTAATATCACATTTGTTGTCGTACATTATACTACTTAGAGCTAATCCATATGCTCCACATCCTAATAATCCTATCTTCATTTTATATCTCCCTGTTTGTTTAATAATGCTCTATCTATCAGCATATAATTATTGTAACATAGATTTTTTCATTATAAAACCTGTTAAGTTCTGTTAAATTGCTTTTCTTGCTTTTGACTTTAATATATATAAAGACTATACTTTAGTTAGAGGTGGTACGATGAAAATAGATTTAAGAGGTAAAAATCTATTAGAGAGCAGTCAAAGAAAATATGCTCTATCTCGCAAAATTAAAATTGGTGTAATCACTGCTGCTTTAGTAGTAGGTATTCCGGGCCTTATGATTTTGCATAATAATCATAAGCAAGAGGCTGACTTTGGAAATCCTGCACCTGGTCTTGAGTATTATCAAGAGCCTATGATTGAAGCTCCTGTTGAAGCTACTCTAGACCAAATAAACAGTTTAAACATTATAATTAATGATAATGATTGTGCTGATTCATTCATCACAGATATTTATGAAAAATTAGAAGAAGATGGAATTCAATTTAAGAAGACTATTGGAGATAAGGGAGTTCAAGATAATGATGCTGTTGTCATTACTCTAGATCAACAATATATGGCTGGTCCTGGAGTTATGGTACTTGCTCCATACTATAATGATAATAAAGGTAACTCTGATGCTTTAGCTCTTGCACTTGATACTGCACTTTATGAAAAAGGTTTCTTAACTCAAGGAATCGAATGTGGTATTCGTGGATATAGAGAAGATGAAGATGGAAATGTCTTACAAAGAATTCCTACAAGTACTGAAGAAAAAATTGGAAAGAATACGAATAGTAGTTACGCAACTATAACATTCGGAACTCAAAATGCGAATACAGAATTAGTAACTAGCGCTATTGAAAATGCACTAGCACGTTACTATTCATACGTAAGTACTTATAACTTACAAGAAGATTTAATCTATCGTGCTCAGAAAGATGAGACTTTAAGTGATTTAGCTAAAAAGTACAATACTACAAGTAATAGTATTAAAACAAATAATGGTATTATTACTGATGAAGTACAAACAGATACTGCTATTAAGAGTCCTAAGTTAAGTAATATGCGTGAATTTAATCACAATGTTCCTGTAGACTTTAAGAATGTAGAAAAAACAATTTGGGCAAAATAAAAACTGAGGTAATCTCAGTTTTTTATTGTTCTAAATCTTCTTGTTCATCTTCTTCTAGTATTTTTTGAATTTCATCTTCTAGTTCATCTTCAGTTGCATCAACAACTATATTTAATAATCTATTAACGTACTCTTCCGGATGTTTCAATAGTGACAAAGGAATGATTTCTTCTACTATATCTTTTGAAATTCCTTTTTCCAAACATATCTTCAATAGAGTATCGTACTTTTTCTCCATCTTCTTTGTATATTGCATATAAGCTATCCTCCCCTATTACTTCATTTAGTTTTCTTTCTCTTTCTGTAGTAAATAAATTAGGTTCATATACTCCTGTTATCTCACTATGATCTTCAACAATATGATATCTTACATATTTGTTTTTTACTTTTACTATCCCACGTTTTTCTTTTTTTCTCTTAATGTACATATTGTCTCTAATCTTATCAATTTTATTATAGTACTCATTCCACTCTTCATTAGTTAGAGCTTCCCTATAATCGTTTATTTCTTTCTTTTTCACCGCAACCACTCCAAATTTATGCTTATATTTTAATATAACTTCCCTTTATTTTCAATTGTAATTGACAAAACCACTATAAAATGAGTATAATCAATCTAGACATTTGAAGAAATGTACCATTTAGGGGATTAGTTAAATGGTATAATAATGGTCTCCAAAACCACTGTTGGGAGTTCGATTCTCTCATCCCCTGCCATTTGAATTATTAAAGTAGCTTCGGCTACTTTTTTTGTGTATTATTCTTTTATTATTTAAAATTAAAAGATTAAATAATTAAACTTATAATAGTATTTAGAGATTGTTTCAATACTTTAATAGACCTTTCTTCACCTTTTTTTGACCTTGAGTACGAAAGGTAAGAAATTCAAAGGTCTAGCCTGTAAGTGGTAGGATTTCTATATTCCTTCTTTTTAAAAAGTATTGATAAATAGTAAAACAAAATCAAAAGTCACAATCTCAATAGGTGTGGGGAAAAGAGTTTACGTTATTTGTATATTCTTTTATGATGTACAGCATTTCCTTCTATAAATAGCAAAAACAAAAAGGAATGCACTTTTGTCGAACGTTTCAATTGAATCATATTTTGATAAAATGATTCAATTGAATTTAAATATGGTGCAATTACCTACTTATTGTTTGACAAATTTACTGATAATTTACTGTTTATCAGTAGTTTTGTCAAATAATTATAAACCATATTTTATGATATAATTATGTATATTGCTAGAAAGAAGGTTTATTATGATAATAAAGGATATAGAAAATGCAGTTTTTAATGGGATTAACTTAAAATTTAAAGAAACAAAAATTGATCTTTCTAAGACATCAGCAATTTTTGAATGTGTTGATAATATTGAAATACCTTCTATCCGTGATGAAGTGCATTGTAACTATTTGTTTTGCACAAATGACAAAGGAGAAAAGATAACATTATATGATTGCTGTATTGCATTAAATCAAACACTACTAGAAGGATATATAAAGTCAGTTTTAATAGTATACAACAAAATTCTAATTGGGGATTTTTTGGATAATATTATTGCAAAAGAAATAGATGGTTTTGAAGCGGTCATTGATCGAAAAGAATGGCCATATACTGTATCTATAATTAACAACGATTGGGAAATAAATGATTTTCATATTCACACTGGTAGAAATGTTGTAGAAGGACGAGCAACTTCAAAACTAAATATAAAAATAAATCCCATTTCTAGAAAGCATACATTTAATGAGTCTCTAAATGTTTTTCATAATATAATTAGTATATTATTTTGGGGAATCGGTTATTTTCCGGATATGATAAGAATTAAATTTATTTTAAATAATAAAGTATTAGAATATATTAGTCCAAATCAATCAATATTCGAAACTAGTGATAATGTTAAAGGTTATGAGATATTGTATCCAAAATTTACTAATTTTTCAGATGTGTATGACAAATGGGAAAAACTATATAAATCTAACATTGTTTTGTTTCATATTTTTTGGGGAATACAAAATAGTCATTCACCGGAAGAATCAAAAACTTTTAACTATATTCAATGCTTAGAGGCTTTTTTTACAAATAATATATTAAAAGATAAATTTGATTCTAAATATCGCGATTCTATAAAAAATATTTTTGATGATTATTTGAAAAAGTCAAAAAAAAATAAATTAGTTAGAAAAATGAAAAGAATAATTAGGAGAATTAATTTCAATGGTCAAAACTATTCTCTTAATGAATTCAGTAATTCTTTACAAGGAAAATTAAATGATATAAATGAACTAAGTCTTTATCAAAAAATCAAAACCATATATAGCAATAAATACTCGCTATCCATCTTTAAATATGAATATGATAATAAGCTAATAAAAACATTTATTTTTAAAACATATAATCATAGAAACTTTATGGCTCATATTAATAATTCTAATTCTTATTTCAAAAAATATGAAAACACATTAATACATTCTAAATTTAAGCTTTTATTTAGAATGCTAGTTATGGATTATATTGATTTAGAATATGATTTAGATTCTTTTAATAAATGTATTGACAGTATAAACAAATGGTACAAAAAACATTCTATAGAAAAATGAAAAATATTATTCTTAATTTATAATTTTGTATTTATTAAAGCCCTATAAATATATAAGAGGAAAAATATTTATAATATTTTTCCTCTTTTTAATTAAAATAGCTTCTATAATTTTGTTTCAAAAGTAATCTTGTATCAATATGATAGACTTCGTGCATACTAGCTTCATATTAATATTATACTTGAGATCCTATAATCCATTGAATCCATCCTCTTATGGTACTTGCTCTTCTATTAATTGTTTCATCAGCCATATTAGGAATATATTTTCTTATTGTCTCTTTTATTATTTCTCTTGATGGAATATCTTCATTAACTAAATAATACTTGTATGTATCATAAAAAGGTTTATGTTTAATAATTAACTCAATCATTTTTTCATTTCTTGTTTTAATATCCATATTAACTAACGCAAAACCGTTAGGCGTAAGTTTATATTTGCCAACTTTGTCACCACGTTGAACAAGTTCTAAATATCTTAAAGCATCTATATAGTATTTTCCTTGCCTTGCATCAAATTCTAACTCTGTTGCAATATCATTAGCTGTGCAAACTTCATTATTAATCAACTCTAAAGTACCTATAACTTTCGAGAACGAATCCGCTTGTGGAAGTGGCACTTCTTCTTGTGGAAGTTCATCAATTATATCTATATTATCAAATATTTCTTTTTTTATTGTTTCGGAAGATTTACTAGAAATCATATATCTTTTTATTTCATTTAATTTTAGTGAATTATATTTGTATAAGTCTTCAAACGAATAAATAAACATATTATAAATGCCATTATCATATGCAAAAAATACAGGAACTATTTCCTTCATTATTTTATCTTTCCAATGACGATAAGGATAGTATAATTGTCTAATTACAAAATCTTCTGGCATTGAGTTCTTTGCTTCAACTAAAACAACTTTTGTTTTACTTTCATATCCTCCGTCAATTTCAATCGCGGCGCCATTTACTTCAATTTTATTATTAATATTATTAGATGAAATAGTAAAATTGAATGTATTTGTTCTCATTTTGCCTTGAATTGTTTCATACAATTCTTCGTTAAATGCATCCTTAAACATTCCAGAAAGAGAAGCAACATTTAAGGCATTACTTTCTGAATAAATATTGTCCGGATCAATTGTTTCTATGAAACTAGGAAGTTCTACTTTTTTAATATCTATATCTTCATATTTAGTATTTTTGATTGTTTCAAATAAATTAAACTTACCAATAATATATTCACCATTTTTTATAGGTAATATTCCTAAATCATTATCTTTAAACACGCTTGGTAATTGCCTAGAAAAATCAAACTTAGCCATTAATCGAGGTTCTTTATAATTTCTAATTTGATCAGCAGTTATTATAAAATAACCATCTTCATTTATTTTATCTAATACATTAAAGTCATTAAATATTTCTTCCCAAAGTTGGGCAACTGTCTTTTTCAAAATTAAAACCTCCTTTAATCTAATGTTCTTTTATTTTCAAAGTTTGTAATTATTACTTCTTCAACTTTACCTCTTTTTTTACCATTAGAATTAATATTTCTTTTAGCTTCAATAACATGAATATTGAAATCTTTATATAAATCATTTATTAGTGAAGTATTGTGATTAGAAAGCATTACATAGCATCCTCGTTGATCTAAATCTTTAAATACTTTTGCTAATCTCTTTTGCTCTTCTTTTCCAAAACCATCTTCTGTATAACTATTAAATGTCGATGTTTCAGAATCATATGGAGGGTCAAAATAAATAAAATCTCCTTTTTTTGCATTTTTTACTGCTTCTTCAAAGTCTACTGATAACAACTCTATATTATTGTAATTTAGGTAACCACATATAATTCCTAAATTTTGGCCTTCATAAGTATTTACTTTTATTTTTTTTCCAAATGGAACATTAAACTCATTTTTACTATTAACTCTATATAATCCGTTAAAACATGCCTTATTTAAATAAATAGTTCTAGCTGCCCTTTTATAATCTGCTATACGACTGAATTTCTTTTTATCTCTATCTAGATTTCTAATTTGATAATAATATTCTTCTGAATGATTTGCTTCATGTTTATTCAATTCGCTACACATTTTATCAAATTTATCAGCATCTTTAATACATTTATAAACATTCATTAATTCTTTATTATAATCATTTATGACAGCATTTTTAGGAGATAGTTCAAACAGCAAAGCTCCACCACCTACAAATGGTTCGAAATATGTATTAAATTCATCTGGAGCATACTTCTTCAATTTATCTATTATTTGTCTTTTTCCACCAGCCCACTTTACAAATGGTTTTCCTCTTAACATGGTAATACCTCCCTGATTAATAAATCTTTTTTGTTACATATTTATTCTAGCATAATTTTATAAAAAGTCCTAGATTACAAGAAAAAAGATGGAAATAATTCCATCTCATAATTAATTAAACAAATTTTTATCTATATAATCAATTTGTTTAAATATCTCTTCTAAAACATTTACAACAATGCTGTTACCTGCCATCTTATTCATTTTATCTCTCGTAAAAATTTTGCCTCTAGCACTGACAGAAAAATTATTTTTTAGCAGTGCTTCATAGTCCTTTTCATCAAAGCCCATGAACATAAAGCATTCTCTTGGAGTTATGTATCTAAAATCACTCATACCATCTTTGCCGTTGTGGAAATCTATAACACCCGAATTAGGATGTCTATCTTGTTTTGTTGTTAGTGTTGGAGCTATCTTTGCATATTTTCCGGAAGCATATAATTTTTCGTTATCTCTATAGATATTTCTTCGAGAAGAAGTATCTTTTGGCTGACTTTCTTCCGCTTCTTCTTTATATGTTGGATTGGTATAATCTAATCTTAAAATATCTTTGATATTAATGCTTTTTCTATTTAGTTGTCTTGGATCCGAAATCTTCTCTAAATTATTTTTTTCAAAATATTTATCAATTTTATTTTTAAGTTTTTCATTATTCCCAACATATACACTTACCATATATGCTCTTATTCTCTTTTGAGGTATTCCAAAGTATATTGCATTCAATGAAAAAACGTAATTAACATATCCCATATTTCTTAATGATTCTTTCCACATTTCAAAATTAGCTTCATGTTTTTTAGACATTATATTTCTAACATTTTCCATCAGTAAAAATCTTGGCAGTGGAAGATTTTGATTCTTTCTTTCTAGTAACATTCTTTCAATTTGCCATAACATACTAGATCTATTATTAGCATTTCTATCTATACCACCATTATTTCCGTGCCAACATCCTGCCAACGAAAGATCCTGACATGGAAAAGAATACGTTAGTATATTCATATCGTTTGGTAAATCTTCACCTTTTATATCCGTTACACTTATCAAATTATGCGATCTATCGATAGAAAAACATAATCTTCTTAAAAACTCTATACTTTGTCTTTCTAATTGACCTTCTTTAGCTGGCTTTTTTCCATCAAAGCTTAATGTATATTTAGAAAGAAGTTTTAACAGTTCCCCTTTACTCATTTTTGAATATTTATTTGGTTCAATATAATCACCATTATGGATATAATCATATGCTAAAATGGCATTAATATCCCAATCAGCTGTGTTTAAAATTTCAAAATCTATTTTAGCATTCTTAAGTGCCTTGGCTTGTGCACCAATTCCGCTAAATGTTTCAACCATTTTAAGCATTGTACGTTCCCTCCCATCTTACTATATTCATTCTACCAGGTTTTAATACTTTTTACCAGAGTAAATTGTAAAATAATCAAAATTCTTTTGGCATACCTTCTTCTATTAATTTTTCTCTAGTTTGTAATATAATTGCAGCTTGTTTAGATGAAGGTATTCTTCCACTAGCAACTGCTCTACTTGCTAATGATAACAAATCACTTTCCATTGGAGTAAGAAGTCTTTTACCGTCTGCCCATTGAATAACTTTTTCCCAATAATCATCCCCATAGTTTATTACAGCTATTTCTAAGTTCAATTCATTATCTACTTTTCTATCTTTCTTTGCTGCTACCTCATCTTGTTTTTCAAAATCTAAATCTACCAAATCATCAACAAAATCCTGTTCTAGTGGCCAATCCAATGATTTAGCTCTATCCCAGCAGGCCTCTTTTTTACACCATTCTGTTACATTTAATATAGGTCTATCATCTAATGTAATGAAGTTTAACATAGCACGAGCTGTTTTTAACAATTGTTTTGCCAAAGATGGATACATTTTCTGTGTATTCCATATTTTCTTATAATCAATACCCATATTTGGATATTTCTTTTTTAGTTGATTAATCGTAACTGCAATTGTATAAGTTACTATGTTTGCTTTATATGCTTTAATTTCCTTGTACCAATCTTGATCAGCTATCATTTTATCTAGATCCTTAAAAATTATTGCATAAGAAATAATTTTTTTATAGTAATAATCATTAAATTGTGTATTTGATTTTTCCCAGTCTTTATCAATCTTTTCAGCAAAGTATCTCATGCTAGATTGAGCGCCTTTACTAACTATATGTGGTAAGCATTCAAATGTATTAATGTATTTAGATAGGTCTACTTTTTTAATTAATTGATTTTTAGGATTCTTTGTTTGAAATTTAACTCTTTCTGACTTAGTTAATTTCATTTGTGCTTGAGTGTATTGTCCTCTAGCACGTTCATAAAACCATATAGTACCAAATTGATCACCACCCTTAGCAGGTGCAATTATTTTTCTAGAATATTCTTCTAATCTAATGTGATATGGATGATTTGAGAAGAAATCTGCCTCATCAACTTTATTTTGACTATTTGCACATCTAGAAATTGTTGGAATCATTTCTTGAGCTTTTTCATGATCAACAATTGAAAGCTTCATTGGTACTGATAATTTTGATACATCTTGCTTATCTTGTAATACTGCGTTTGCAATTGAAGCTGTAGTTTGACCACCATTTATGATTTGTAAATCTTTAATTTTTGTAATTACTAATCCTTTAGAATTATTTTGTGTTTCAATTTCTGTTGAAGTAGCTGCTATACCATTATTGTATGCAAAAAACATATTTGGTTCGTTTAATATTGTATTTCTTATACCTTTATTAACTTTACCTTTAATACTTAGAAATGAACGAACATTTCCTTCCAATAGTCTAGAACCATATTCAATATACATGTTAGCTAATACATCACCTGGTATTATTGCTAAATATGCATCATACTCATCATTATCCACTGCTTTAACGCATGGAATTCCTCCCATTGTTGATAAATCAATTTCTATACTTTCTTTTCCTAAAGTAGAACTATAGATATCATATAATCTTTTTATATCCCATACATTTAATTCTACTATTTTTCCATTTATTGGTTCCTTTTTGATATTCTTTACTCTATCACTAAGCTTTCTATCGGTAACTATATAAAATTTAAATTTAACTATATCATTTAAATTATCAAATATATCTTTTGCTAATCCATAACCGATAGAACTTTCCTCAAAACCACTATTTAGAATATAACCATTGATACTAGCTTCGATAAGATATCTCATACTATCATACATTTTATTAATTTCTGTACTAGTTAGGTTTGTAGCTTCAGCATCGCCTGAAAAATCACTTACAAGAATTAAACAAGACTTGTCATATGGATCAAAATAATAACCATCCATAATCATTTTTCTTCCACGTTCACCTATTCCTTCAAAATAGCCTTCTGTGAAATCATCAAATTCTTCTGCCGACTCTAATATATCAACAACAGTATCTACAAATTTACTTCTTTCGTTTGTATCCTCACTTGCTGCAGATACTTTAATATCTTCTATTAATTCTGCTCTATATTCATCTAAATTCATACAAAACCTCCTAATCGATTTTGAATTTTTCTATTTTTTTAATATATAATTCATAACTTGCTCTAGCTATTGAGTCAGGCAAATCATTCTCTTTCAATCGTGGAAATTCCTCGGTCACACCATAGTGATCAATTGATTTTATTGAATAAACATATTTATCATATTCCGGAGCATAGAAGTATTTTCTCTCATCTAGTTTTTCATTAAAAGTATTTAATTGTGAATCATTTGAAAAACAACTTCTTATTTTATTGATATAATCATTCAATTTTATTGGCTCGCTAATAGACTCATTACTTGGCTCTAATTTTACTAAAACCAACTCACCATATTCATTTGAATCTAATTGTTCAATTGAACTAATAGTAACAGTTAGTGCATTTTCCCTAATTGTTTTTAATTCATACCATGTATCTTCAATTTCAAAGTCCTTATGAGATAATGAGCTTCCTATCCATGATTCAAGGCTTCTATCTATTCCGTACTTATCAAACATATATTTTTTCAAATGAATTAATTCTCCCAATAGACCTCTAACTTCATTTTCAGATAAAAATATATTTTTTGGATTCTTGAACATGTTAATCCACTTTTTCCATCTTTCTATTACGAAGGCTATTGGAGAATAATCCTTTATATTGTAAGTTTTGTCAACTATATCACTTATAAATTGATAAAATATATCACTAAGTGAGTCATCCAATAAATTAAAACTTAAAACATAATCCCCATCATTTCTTACCTTAAGTTCAACATCAATTAATCTAGTTGATTCAAAATCTAAATTACATTTTTCAGAAATAATTGCAAGAGATTGATTACCTTTTTCGTTATATCCGATGTAAATATTTACCGGATGGTTAGGATTAATTCTTTTATAAGATAATGAGTTTTTACATTCGTTAAATTTTTCTTTTATTTCATCAATTGTCATTTTCTTCTCCTCCATCCGTATCATATTCTTCAATTTTCTTTAATTCGATTAAATTAATTTTATATTTTGCATATTTAGTTTCACTATTTGCCAATATTGGAAATCCAACACTTATACCTATTAATGTGTTTGATACATTTAATCTTTCTTTTGCTTTAGCTTGATCTTCTACTTCTAATACATCTTTTAATTCTATTGGATAGATCATCAACAATGGATTTCTAACACATTCGAAAAATACTTTTTGTGATAAACTTTTATTCTCATTTTCTGGGATAGAGTAAAATCTTTCTTTTATTTTATCAATATCATCTTCAGTTAATCCAAATTTTGAATCTTCAGCAGTACCTAATCTGTTTCTTTTTCCAGAAATTTGTATCAACTCATCATTATGTTTAAATATAAAACTTCTTTTTACACAATTAACTGTTTGACTATTGCCTATTTCAAAAGGAATATTTGATTCACCATTTATAAATACTACATCCCATTTATTTAGTTCATAGCCGCCATAATTATTAACAAAATTTTTGATTGTTTCTGTATCAAATGGGAAATTAGCATATGATGCATTAAAATTAGATAAGAAATCCAATATTAATTCTTTAGGAACATTTTTATATCCTCGCTTTTTTCCACTTTCTTCAAAAGAACATCCTGCAGCATCACTAATATCTAATAATAAATTATTAACAACTTCACGGTTTTTCTCATTTTTAAATTCATCATTATATAGTTTAGTAGTCTCTAAAAAAGTTTCACTTAATGATATAATTCTTTCCGCATTATTGGCGGTTCTCATCTTATTTCTAGCAGTTACTAAAAGCGAATTGATATCATTTCTAACTCTTAATCCAAATTGCATAGGTGTCTTATCATTTTCTCTCATTCTTTTTACATCTCTTCGTAATTCATCTGTTGCGTCACTTATATGTTGATACCAAGATTTATTGTTTTCATCCATCCATACTTTGCATAAATCGTCGTAATTTGGTCTATATCCAAACCATCTTCCCATTTGCATTAACGTATCATACATTTTAGAATTTCTATAAAAATAACTAATTATTAAGCCTTCTAATGTAAGGCCTCTAGATAAGCTCATTCCTCCAACGGCTATTACTCGATATCCAGTGTCTTCGTGTTCTTCATAATCAAGTTTTGTAAAATTATTTCCATTTACAACTACGACATCTATTGGCATTATTGCTGAATCTAATACTTCTTGTATTTCTTCCCATTCATAATTTAAATTAGAATAATGTTCATTATATACTTTATATAAAAATTCTATATTATCATCACTCAAAGCATTTTCAACTGGTAATTTACTATATAAATGAACAGAATTTTTGATTTCATTTAAATAGTTAACTATTAATACCCCAAATCTATCTTGTATATTTACAAATCTGCTAGTATTAACCATCATTGATCTGTGTTTCTTTTTATCACCACGTAAATCTCTAACTGCATTTGCTAGTAAAAACTCGTTGATGGCAACCTTTAATGTTGGGGATAATTCTGAAATAAAATCATCCTTTTTATGATTTAATGGGAAATATTCTTCTCCATCATATAAATCTTCTATCATGTCTTGATAAGCGCCATTTTCACCAAATACATTTCTGGCGCCTATGTAATTAGATGGTGCATCTAAAGAATAAATATAATCTTTCGGGAATAAATCTTGACCAAGCATTTCATCATCGGTATTAGGGTCTATAAATATATTGGCAAACGGAGTGGCAGTAAATCCAACATAACTAGCCTTTTCAAATAAATGTAACAGCGTTCTAATTTGAGTATTAATTGCTGTTGGATTGTTCTCTGGATCATTAACATTAATTGATGCATTGTCTGCTTCATCATCAACCATTAGCATTGATGTTTCAATATATTGATGTCCTTCTTTTAAATTAAATAATTTTAACCATTGATTTAATTTTTTTAAAACTGAAACATTCTTCTTCAATACAAATAATACAGGTTCATTTAAAGTGTTTAATGTTAGGCCTAATGTGTTTGCAGTTGTTGTATTAAAATCGCTACTTTTTGATGTAAAAACAACTGGGTGTAATGTACTATCATATTTACCTACACCAATATAATTATTTTCTTTATTCTTAATCATACCATTGGAATCCATACCAATGAATCCTTCATCTAATCTTGATTGTGTTTGTTGTCTTAATTTTTCAATTGTTCCAGTTAGTAAAATAACAACTTTATATCCTGCGTCTGCAGCTTTGCAAATCAATCCAGTATAATTTGCTGTTTTACCAGATTGAACATCACCAATAATAAGACCTCTTCTTTGAAAATTTTTATCTAAAGTTGGATCACCTAATAAATCAACTATTTCATCTGTAACATCATTCATTGCTCCAACTACATTTGGTGGAAAATTTTTATCCCTTAGCAAATATTCCTTATATCTATTCCAATATCCCATGTTTAAAGTTTTTTTACGTTCCATAAACCATGGAGCAAAATCCTTAGCAGTTATCGAAGTTCCTAAATCTAATTTAATCAAATACTCTGCATGGATTTCCTTCCTAACATTGTTTTTTTCTTCTTCTGTTAAAGGATTTTGTACAAAATTTGGTGCATGAACAAAATACTCAATTATATTGTCAATCTCTTGTTCACTCATTCCTCTATTATCATAGATATATGTTGTTACTAAATTTTTTAATTTTTCTTCATTACTATTCATTAGATCCTCCAATTTCAAATTTTTCTATTAATTCATTATAATTGCAGTATGGTTCACTCTTTAACAAGCTTTCCAAAACACTATTTTTATTTAATCCCATCTTTTCACTGTAATTTATAGAGTCACATATTTCATTATACATTTCTTCTATTTCTTCTTCAGTCACAGTTGATGATTCATCTATTATTTTTCCTTTAGAAGCATCTAGGTATAGAGATGTAGATGGAAACATTTTTTCTAGATTTGTAATTATTTTATCAAAATATTTTAATTGATTTGAATCCAAGGACTCTTCGAATAATTGAATTTGTGGAAGGTCGCGATTAATTTTATATTCATAGCAATTATCTCTTAATTCCACTCTTTCCCAAATATAATTAATATCTTTATTATTTTTTTCTTTCCTTCCTCTATATTCGTGTACAGCCTTACTCTTAAATACTGATTCTTCTATACAAGAATATAAATTTTTCTTTATAACATCAGGTAAATGGACAGTACTTTTCTTAATATCTACTCCCCATACTTCATCCAAATCATTTGGGATATCTACCATAACTCTTGCAAGTTTACTTAGCTCTTCTTTACGAGTTAGTCTAAACCAGCTTCCCCAAAATATTAGTCTTTTGTTTCTATAAATATAGAAACCTTGATTTGTCCTTAAATCTTCTTTCCCTCCCACTTTTTGTAAATCTTCAGCAGTCAGCTTGTTGATATATGGTAATATATAAGGTTTTATTCTTATTTTATTATCATTAATAGTTATAAATTGTTCTGGTAAAGGTTGAGTTCCACGATTAGTAGTTAAGAATGGATCTCTTGGGATAATCTTATTATTATTCACATATATATCTACACCATCATTTAAAAATCTATGAAATACTAATGCTAAATGATCAATTGTTGAATTCATATAACTATTTAGTGTAGTGTTTAAATCATATGTTGAGGAAGATATTCGATCAAAATTTTCCAACATTAAATATGTACCGCTTGGTAATGCTTTTAGTAATTCTATTTGAGGTAATTTTTCAATTTCTTCACTGCCATATTCTAACAACATCCATTCTTTATTTTGTATTATATAATCCAAATCCCATGAGAAACATGATATTGCACCATCTTTTTTGCTTGCGACAACTAGTTTTCTACATTGAGACAAGGAAGCAGATTTCATACCTAATCCAAATCTTCCAAGATCATTGTTTTCTCTTCTTTCAAGTGGATTTTTTGCCCCATATCTTAAAGCTTCTTCTAGCTCTTTTGAATTCATACCGTATCCATTATCTAAAATAATTAAATATGGATTATCAATTGGACTTAGTAAAATATCAATTTTTGAAGCATTTGCACTTATACTATTGTCTATTAAATCAGCAATTGCTGTTTCAAATGAATATCCTAAGGATCTCATTGATTCAATAAGATTTGGTGCAAATGGAATACTTTCTCTTGCAATCATAAATACAACTCCTTTAATATTTATTATTAGTATATCAAAGAAAGTCCATTTTGTGTTGATTTGATGGCTTTTAATGACAAACTATATTAAGTATGCAGTAGTAATATATTTAAGTCATATTCAACAAAAGTGCTTTTTCTTGGTTCTCTCTTCTACCAATACTAAAAGAACCACCTTTTCCCGCACCCCTTGCGGTTCTTTTGTTTTGATTTTTTTACGATTAATATACTTTTAGTAAAAATAAGGACTAAATCCACCCTACAACTTACAGGCTAGACCTTTAAATTTCTTACCTGTCGTACTCCAGGTCAAAAAAAGGTGAAGAAAGGACTATTAAAGTATTGACATCATCTCCAAAACCGCTGTTGGTGGTTTGTTTATCATAAGCTACCTTTTGATATTAAAGCACTAACATTGTTAGTGTTTTTTGTTTTAATAGTGTGTTAAAATAATAATATGATAGAGGTATGTCTTTTAAAGGTGTTAATATGAAGAAAAAAGATAATGAAAAGAAGAAAAAGATTTTTTTTGAAGATATATATTTCATAGTAGTTATTGCGTTATTTATTATAGTCCTTATTCTATTGCTTGCTTATAAGTCAAGATGTCCTATTGGTTATAGAACTATAGATGGTGCATGTGCAAAAATTGATAAGACTGGTCCTACAGTAACGAAATACTGTCCTGATGACTATAAATTAGAAAAAGATAAATGTGTTAAGACTTTAACTGCTACACCTACGTTAACATACTACTGTGATAATTCTTATGAGAAAAGAGACTCTATAGAAATGTCATCTTCAACTCTATCTGGAACTACATGTTCTTATACTTTAACACATGAGCCTACTAAGAAAAAATCTTGTCCTCCTGGTGCTGTACCTTATAGTGATACTCAATGTAAGGCAACTATTATAACAGATGCTCCTAGTAAAACTGATATACTTACTGGAAGATTATTTCATTACTGTGTTGGTGATCAAATCAAAGATGGTAATACTTGCATTAAATATGAATATTCCGATTATATATATCAAGATATTTGTATGGATGATTTTAAATTAGAAAATGGTAAATGTATCAAAGATGAAACATATGAAGCTGGATGGAAAGCGGATTGTCCTGATGGTTATACTTATGAGGATAAAAAAGAATGTAAAAAAGTAATTACTTCTAAAGTAACATATAACTATGAATGTCCTAGTGGTTATAAATTGAAGGATAAAGTTTGCCAGAAGGTTATATATCTTAATAAACAATAAAACACTAACTAATTGTTAGTGTTTTTCTTTGACAAAACTTTAATCTAAATTCTTTTTTATTTTCTTATTTGTTAGTGCTTGAGTTGTGATATAAGCAGTTATTGGTATAACTATTAGACAACCAATGGCACTAAATAGAATTCTTATTAATTCTGCTGCGAATGTTTTGGCATTTATAATATTTAAAAATGTATAGTTACATTTATAAAACCAAATTAGTAGAGTCATAAAATCTCCTAAGAAGGCAAACATAAGTGTATTAGTTGTTGTACATAATATATCTTTACCTATATTCATTCCAGAGAAGAATAATTCTTTTTTAGATAGATTTTTATTATTTTCATATACTTCATATAGTGCTGATGAAATAGCAATAGATGAGTCTACTGTTGCACCTATTAAACTAATTAAAATCATAGATATAGCTATATTTGTATAATCTATTCTTACATCATATGAGAACATATTAATCTCTTCATATGACTCATATCCAAATCCTGCTATTCTTGTGAAATAAGTAATTACAAATATTAATAATGCTAAAATAATTAATACTATCGCAATAGATTTTAGACTTGATATTGTTTTTATATTCTTTTCATTTACATAATACAAAATAATATAACTAATTATGAAACATCCAAGAAGTGAACAAATAATTGGATTAAAACCTAAAGCTATAAAATAGAAAATAACCATTAATATTAAGAAGTTATAAATAAGAGATAAGAATAATCTTATACCTCTTTTCTTATCAACATAGATCATTAATAAGAATAAAATAATAATTAATATTAGATTCATTATTCCGCACCTCTTTTCATAAGACGAATTGAGATAAATGCAGAAATTGGAATTGTCATTACAATTCCTATACTACCTATTAAAAATCTTGTTAATTCTAATGAGAAATTAGTAGAAATATAATTATACATAGAAAAACCATTACGTAGTGCTAAAACAAATATTGGAAGTCCTGCACATAAATAAGTAAAGAATAAAACATTACTCATTGTACTCATAATATCTTTTCCTATTTCTTTTGCAGATTTTTGTAAGTTCTTCTTTGATATATTTTTATCTTTATCAATTAATTCTGCAATAGATGATGATATTGTTATTGCAACATCCATAATTGCACCAACTGAACCAATTAATAATTCTGGCATAATTATGTCTTCTAGTGGTACTGTTAAGAATGAAATCTCATTAAAGTTTATTCCTTTATAATTCGTTGTTTTAACAACAATAAGTAATAAAATGAGCATTACTATTGTTGATGCTATAACAGAGACTATTGCTGATAAAGTTTTCTTATTTAATCCACTTGCTAAAATAAGAGAAATAATCGCAAATATAATCATTTCTATTACTGTAAGTAGTAATAAGTTTACTCCTTTAATATATAAGAATAAACCTATATAGAATATAACTATATTTAGTATTACACTTGCTATTGATAATAAACCTTTATAAGATCCAACAATATATATTAAATTAATAAAAATAATAATCATTAAAGCTATATAAAAATCTCTTTTTAAATTAATATCATTTATATCTATTATTACTTTATCCCCTACTCGGTATTTATCTGTTACAACAGATGAATATGTTTCTTCATATTCTAATTCATGTTGTTTTCCTTTATTTTTACCATTCGTAATTATTCCAGTTATTTTCTTTGTATAATATTTTTCTCTTAATCCAAGAGAGTTTTGTGATTCATCTTCTTTAATTGTTTCTACTTTTGTTATCTTCATTATTTGTGACGAATAAAGAAAATCATCATTATATACAAATATAAGCGAACATATCGATACTAGTATTAAACATATTAATATAATTATTTTATTCTTTTTCATAAACATCACTTATTAATTATAACATATAAATATTTCGTATTATTTTTCCGTCTTTTTCTTTTCCACAATATTTGTTAAAATTATAATTAGGTGAAGAATATGATAGGAACAGTATTAATACCAATTTTTGGTATAGCATTTGTATTAGGAATAGGATTTTTAGCAATCTATATATCTAAAAAAGGTGGAAAAGATTTAGAACAAAAAATTGATATTAATCATGTTAATGAAAATTCGTTTCAAAGGTACGCTAAGTTCTACGGACAAATCGTACCAAGCGAGGCTGATTTCGATAGAAAACTTAATAAGATTTATATCTTAATAAAAGACCACAATATGAGAGATATAAAGCAAATTGCAGAAATATCTTCTTGTACTCTACCAGAATGTGTATTAAAAATTAAGTATTTAAAGAATAAAAGATTAATAGATGACTTATATATAGATACTAATAATATGAAGCTAATAACTTGTAGTCCTGAAGATCAATTATTGATAGATAAGTTTAAACCTTATATTTATGGGACTCATACGCAAATTTCGGAATTTGTTAATTTAGTACCTAATCCAGAAGGGCTAAATATAGAAGAACATAAAAAGAAATTACTTGATGAGTTAATTTATCTTGATAAAAAAGGTTTAATAAATGGTGTTAAGATTGATGACATTGATGGTGAGATTATTTATTATGCATTAGAGAAAAGAAAAACTGTTAAAGATAGAGAAACAGTTCACTGTCCTAATTGTGGAGCATTAAATGATGTTGAGTTAACTGGTAAAGTAAGATGTAGTTACTGTAATTCAATAGTAATGGGAAGTAAATGTGGAGAATAAAAAAATACTAACTAACTGTTAGTATTTTTTATTACCATTTTCCTGTTACCCTATATACCGCTGTTTTATTAAATTCTTTTTCATGATCTTCTTCGACAAACAATTCTCTTTCAAATATACATCTTTCATGAATTAAACATAGTTCTAAAAAGCACATGAATATACCAATATCTATTTGATTATAATAAACTACTTTATCAATTGGCATAATTCCTCTTTTTCCTTTTTTATGATATCTATAGACTTCTAAATCGTTTTCATAATTTTCAATAAACCATGGCTGAGTATTACAAGCACTTGGTGCAAATCTTGCTATATTAATAATTTTTGCAAAATGGTATCCAGAATATATTTCATCGAATGGTTTTCTTTTACTCTTAAACATATCTTTACGGAATTTATCTGGAGAATCAACCTTTGCAATAGCAATCATTATAACAAAGTCTAGTCCATCTAGTTTTTCTTCTTCAACTTTTCCAATTCCATACCATAGTGTTCCTATATTCTTAGAAACCAAATATAGATCTAATTGTTCTCCTAAATATCCAATATTTTGAAGATAATTATCTTTCTTTTCTGAATAAAATAGTATGCAGTATTCTTGTCCTCTTTTACAAGTTGTAGAATCTTTTACTATTTTTATCTTTACTTTGATATCATCTACTAGAGGTCTTAATACTTTAAATGTTTCTTCTATATCATTTAGTTCTTCTTCTGTAATTCTTTCATTACCAATATTTCTAAATAAGTGAAATGATTTACGTTTAAAAATCATATCATATAAATCTAACATAGGATCACTTCCAATTTGATTATAACATAAATAAAAAATACGAATTAGTTATTCGTATTTTTTATTTCTTCAATATAGTTATTAGCTTTCTTTACTCTTGAAAGATAAGCATCTTTAATAGTGTCATTCTTTTCTTTTTTATAACGTTTTTCTATTTCTTTTATAAATCCTTTTATATTAGTAATTAATTTTTCTTTTTTTGTTCCATTAGAAATAGAATAATCATTTATATAGTAGTTATACCAGACTCTATCAATAATACCTATAGTTGGATTATTGTACATATAATCAATCATAAATAAAGTATCTTCACTCATCTTAATATCTGTATTAAATCTTAGTGGTCCAATACTATCTCTTCTAAATAATCTTGTATAGATTCTACCAGTTGGACAATCGCCAATTACTTTATTAGTTTCATTAGTTTTAGAACTTAATAGTTTTTCAAAGAATTGTTCTAGATTTAGATGATTATATAAATGTAATCCTGGAGTACATGTTCTTGTTCTAACTATTTCTCCATTTTTTATTTCATGATATCCACCAATAATTAAGTCTAAATTATAGTCTTCTATAAGATGGAATGCTTCTTCTAAAAAGTTTTCTTCAATAGTATCATCAGCATCTAAAAATGTTAGATACTTAGAATTAGATACTTCTATTCCTAAGTTTCTTGCATTACTTACTCCAGCATT
>OCVV011359971.1_pt1 | contig 20393 bp, 10 predicted proteins | sample 1539721 | NCBI WGS metagenome assembly OCVV01 (sample SAMN02144230, study PRJEB22623) | gut metagenome | biome: sheep rumen | host: Ovis aries | place: New Zealand
AGCTACACGCGGAATTTTGGACAACCAAGATAAGATTTTTTTATCTTGGCGAGCGGTTTGCATATTATACTTTGTCTGGATATTCATCAGAGCATCTGCAGGAATATCCAATGCCGTTTCAAACATCAGAGCGGTTGTTGGAGTTAATGGTCTTTTGCCGTTCACCAACTCGTTCAGTACAGTGTATGAAATATTCACCTGACGCGCAAACTCGCGTTGGGATATATTTCGTGCCTCCAACTCATCTTTTATAATCTCTCCGGGATGCACGGGGTAAAATGAATAACCTAATGCTGCCATAAAATCACAGTTTATAATGGTTCGTTATATCTTCTAACTTACAGATTGTAAAGATTGTTTCTCCGGCTTTGGCCTCCATCCGGAAAACCAATCGATAATGGATATCTATTCGCACAGAAAAAAAGTCTCCTGCTCCGCCGAGCGCCTCAAAATGGAGTGAATTAAATCGATATAAATCTTCCATGCGGCTGACGGCCTCTAGTAGTCCTACTACTCTTACGTATTTACGCACTACTTCAGGTTGATAGCGATGTTGTTTATCATTTGTCTTACCTGTATAATACAGCTCGCTCAAGTAGTCTTTTTGAAAAATGATATCCATAGTATTCTGAAATCCGCTGCAAAGGTACTACTTTTTTTTGATATTCGCAAATATTGTGAACGATTTTTTTATTTTGCGCTATATAAATCAGCAACCCCGCAGGGGTGCGAGGTTGCTGATTGTCAATGATTAATAGAGACGTGGGTTATGGAACATTAATATCTTGCACCGACGGTTCAGGAGCCGTTGGTGAACCCAGTAATGGATCTCCCATCAAACGTGCTGTTTTAAGTGCGACAACCTCAGTTGCCGGCTGATTATACATCTTTTTCATTATCATATTTCTTTCATTATTTTACTATTTTACCGGTAGTGTCATACATCTTCTCACCGCGGAGGATATATACATGGTCATCGATGACTACTTTCTGTACGCCGGAAGCATTTCCAGAGAGGTTGTCAATATCGGTAGCTATCTCCGGAGCCTTTACTTGCAATAGCAGTCCGTAGCCGGTAGTGAAGCCTTGTTGCATATCAAGCGTATATCCGTCCTCGGAGATATTCCAGATGATGGCATCATCCTTGGTCAAGTAGATATCCACATTCTCCATGTTCGGAGCGGTGATGGTATATTCACCTGCTGTCGGAGCATAGAGGGTGAACTTGTACGTAGCCTGATCATTTACCAGCGGAGCGTCTATCATACAGAGGTTCGTGTTATACGCCTTACCATATATCTGTGCCACGCTCGGAGTGGAAGTCATCATCATCTTCGCCAAGTCCTTACCAATCTCATAATTGTTGGTAGCCTCCTCACGTGCGGAGATATACAGGTGATCTTTGAATTCTTCGTTACCGAAGGAAATCTCTACATCCTTTATCTCGTTTTCCGCTTGACGTTTCGGTGCATAGAAGGCACTTCCGCTTGCTGCGCTCATGGAGATGGTGCTGGTTGTCGATGCTTGGTAGAAGAACGGCGTTCCTACTACGAAGTTGGTACTATTAGCCGTCTTCACCTCATATGTATAGGTACTCGGATTAAGAACCTGAACGTTAATATTAATCTGTCCGTAGAAGAGAGTCGGGTTCCCTATACCATTCCAACCTTTGTCAGAATCTTCGCCTTCGCCAACTTGGTACGCAGCGTAAGAAATGGTATTCTCCGCTACAATGTCTGCTCCGGCTACTTTCTTGAAGCGGTATGTCGTACGGTCGCCATCTACGGTCATGAGGTAGAATGTACCCGGTTGCAGAATACCGCGGTATTTCTTCCATCCGTATTCGCCGTTAGCGCGGATGTCACCATGATAGTCCATGATGGCGTAATTCACTTCGTTGGTCAGTTTGTTGCCGTCAAGGTCATACACGCCATTAAGTGCATCAACAGGGAACGGAACGGTGAACGCGTGCCATTGAGCGCTCGTACCGTCGGCACCAAGTGTCAGATCAAAGTACACATCGCCCACTGCTTCAAAATTAATATTCGTTGCGCCATCTATCTGTCCGGACTTGCCACTTGCCATTGTACTTCCGATAATCAGGTCGTTAACGGTAGTTGAGCTGCTGACAGTAACCTTACCACCATTCTCGACGATGAGATTGTCCGCTTCGGTTGCTGCGCTTATCGTTACTGTTGCGCCATCCTTAACGGTGATACTTGCTGGAGCAGAAGGTGCATCCATGGTCAGTTCAACACCGCTATTAACCACAATTACATCGCCTTCTACATAACCGAGGTCGGAAATAGCAACAGGATTCTCGGTATCGGTAATTGCAGTCAAACTTGCATAGAGTTGGATGGGCTCAACTCCTGTTAAACCATATGCTGCGAAACGTTTGGCGTTAGAGGCTTTATTGTATCTCATGGCATAGGAACCTTTCACAATCTTTGCGTTCACTCCATCAAAGGTGATTTCCCATGCAGTAGCATTACTATACCAAGCCATTTTGTTTCCGCTATAGGGGGCAAGGTATTTATTGTTGTACTTAAACGCCCAGCCACCTTCTACTTGAACCAACGTCATGACAATACCATTCCCTGTAGAAGTTACCACAGATTTATCTTCATTGAAAGAAACAATCTCAGAAGCCATATATGTATCTGTCTCTTTATCTGAGTTACCTGCTATTGCAGCATCCTCTTGATTAACAAATATCACTTGGCTACCATTTACTAATTGGTTAGCATTGGTTACAAGCGTCATCTTGGTGATGTTCTGTTTCTTCCATTGAGCTACGAAGGTTACTGCACTTGCCGGCATCTCAAAGGTTGTTCCAGTTTTGTACAGGTTGCCGTTGTACTGCCAGCCCACGAAATCGTAGCCTTCCTTGCTGATACTCTTATCTGATGCACTCGGCAGAACAATCTCTGTGCCTTCCTCGTTATTTCCGACTACTGCGTCAAAGCCTGTGCCTGTACCGGCATTGTAAGTAATGTTGCTCTCTACTTTAGGAACCCAATTAGCAGTAATCACGGTTGCGGCATCGATGGTAATTGTACCGCTTGCCGTGTTGTCGCCAACTTTCCAACCATTAAACTTATAATGATCGCGTACGGGTACGCTCTCGCAGATATCAAATGTCTTTCCTGCCTTCACGTTCGCGCCATCACAGCCTTCATCCTCTTTCCATGCGCCGCCACCTAATGCGTAACTTACTGCATAAACTGCAGACGGAGCTGTGGTGTAATAAGTTGTCTTCGGCTGCCAGGTTATGGAGATAGAACTGATTTGTTTTGCTCCATCAGTAGCAGATGTAATTCCAACATACTTATAGTCAGAAGATGGCGTTACAGTCCAGTCAGATTTATTCGCAAATTTTTCTATTTCCACAACTTCCCCTTGTGATGGAATACTCGTATAGCCAGTAAAGCCGGTATTGCTTCCATATACTCCAATATCCTTAGTATTAGAAGTCATTTGGATTCTAATCGAGACAAGTGTTCCACCCGATACAGAAGAATATATACCCTGTTTAGATTTTTCATTAAGTTGAATATTCTCTCCATTCTTAGCTGTTTTTCCAGCATACTTAGCAGCAGAATTCTTTTGCACATTCGAGAATTCTACATAACCTGTACCCGTTGCCGTCAAATCAGCAGCGGTCAGCACATCGGTCTTCGGAGCACCTTCATCTACGCGTTTGAACACAGCATACAAGGTCTTGTTGGTTTCGCCAACTTCCGGAGTATAGTTCTCGATAGTTTCAATGGTTTCTGTAACATCGTTAAGCTCTTGGCTTGTTGCCCAACCGACGAACTCGTAGCCGTTCTGGTTTGCCGGATTTTCATATCCTGCCAAACCGCTAATCGTTTGCTCAATTGTTTGCTCAATATTCTTAACCAGATAATCTTCTCCGTTCACTTTGAGGGTCAATGCGCAATATTGTTTCTCAACCCATTGAGCAGTAATGGTTACGTTTGCAGCAGGCATCTCAAACGATTGTCCGACAGCCTTATCCCATTCGGTCTCACCATAGGTCACTTTCCAGCCTGTGAAGTTATGATCTTCGTCCCATACATATTCATTATCCAATAACTCAACATCCTCACCTGCATACTGCCATGCGAGAGCACCTGTCGGAGCACTACCGGAAGTTGCGCCACCATCAGCATAAGTGATGGTGTAATGAGTATCTTCGGTGTATGCAAGAGCAATCGTCACATCCTTATCCGGCATCGTGAAGGAATACTTACCTTCGCTCAGCGCAGGAGTTAACGAACCACCCTCATAGTTGACTGCCACAGAAGCAATATGGAAATGCGCAGCCTCAGCAACCGTGAAAGTAACAGCTGATTCGGGTAGAGCAGAGGTAACAACATTTTCGCCCACTTTGACGGTTACATCACCGTGCTCCGAACTAACTGCAATCTGCTTCGGATAAGAACTCGGCTTGTAGTAATAAGTTACGGTATTATCTGCATAGAAGTCACGTTTAGCAGAAACAACCAGCTTCACATCGCCCTCAATCTGTACAGAAGCATCTTCCGCTAACAGAGCCGGTTCTGCATTATTAACAGAGATATATACCTTCTCGTTCTCCACCATCGGTACGCTAACGGTACTCATGTATGTCACTTCTTCCGCATTCTCTGCATCTGCGCCACCCTCAGGACTAATTGCCGGCAGAACAGCGGTAGCATTCTTCGCTGCAATGTCGCTCAATGCAATCGGAGCTAATTGCGAATAATAGAATGAACCGCTTGATTTATAAGGATAAATAATTCCTTTTACATCGCAACTTACGGTGGATTCTGGTAATACTTTTCCTGTTATAACACTTAGTGCATCATCGTAATAATAATATTCGTTTGCTGTTCTAACAACAGGATTTTCATCTTCAACACCAAAATTCACATCCTTTATCTCTGCGTAACGGTACATGTTGCTTTCCACTAACAACTCTTCGGCATTTTCTTCCGTAATTTCAAGAGGTGTCGGCATGTCAAATGAACCGGTAGCTGTTGCCTCACCGAAAGAATTTACTTGCAACTCAGGAACATCATAACTTCCTGTATATTTACCGGTAATGATACCCGTTACTTTGTTTCCTTTAACCCAACTTGCAGGGTTGTAATTGTATAATGCCATCGCTGCATTACCTTGCTGCACATAGATAAACTTACCTTGCGCACCCAAAACGATAGCGTCTGTTAAGTCAATCTCTTTGTCGGTCGTCGGTTTTTGAGCAACGAACTGAGCTAAAGTCAACGGCAAGTTAAGTGTATATGTAGCCGATGTAACATCACTGGTGTTGGCATATGCATCATAGGCAATAACCTTCAAAGTACAAGATTCATTGATAGCAATTCCTGTAGTATGGTTATAAGCTACCGCTGTTCCTGTCGGCGTAAGATTATTTGCCGCAGGAGTTGAGCCATCTAAGGTATAGAAATAATAGTAACTACTATTATAGTTATTTACCTTCACCGTCTTTGTTACGTTATAGATACCACCTGCCACATCAAACGTCGGATTTGCAATCACTACGGGAGCAGCACAAGTCGTAGTGTAGTTTTTGGTGGAAGTATATGCGTAATTGATTGTAACAGATGAAGTATAGCCTGCACCAGAACCATTAGTCAGTACAAAGTAGTCATACGAATATGCTGAACAATCGAAAGTATAGGTATTTCCATCTATACTTGGAGTGATGGATGTGCCTCCTGTAGGATTAGCTGCATTGCCAATTTCAAGAGTATGGTTTTTATTGGAATCAGAAGCATCGAACTCAACCACGATAGAGCTAATATGTCCGGGGAACACATCTTTGTTATACATTGTACCGGTACCATTAGAGTCTCCACTCTTGCGCCATTGCATTTTTTCGCCATTTTTATAGACTTGCAAGATATTAAAGGTATAACCTTCTAATTCGTAATCTTGCGCTGCTGCATATGTAGTTGGAAAATTAGTTGAATTGTATGTTACAGCTACACTACCATTCGAAGCTTTTACCTCTGCCCAAACGGCATAGTAAGTAGCGTTGCTTCCGCTGATGGCAGGAAAGTCTTCAACATCGGTATATAATGGTGTCGGAGCAGCATCATTCTTTGCGTACGGAGCGTCTGTCCAACCCATAAATGAGATAGCATCATCACAACTTGCCGGAGCAGACGGAATAGCCGTTACTGCGTCACCATCCAATACAGAGGTAGTAGCCGAACCACGTTCTTGTGCGGTTAACTCTTCCGAGTCTCCTTTGTACCAAGTAACCGTTCTGCGTTCTTTTGCTTGACCCGATAAAGCCACCTCTACAGGTGTCGCACCTGTACTGCTAATCGTCAGCGTTGCGCTATGACTACCCGCTACTGTAGGAGCATATTTAACGAAAACATCCTCTATAATTGCACCTTGATTCGGTGTGAGAGGGAATGTCGGAGATTCAATAGAGAACATGGCTGCGCCTGCACCGGTTATTGCATAAGTGGCATTAGCATCAAGATATTCTCCACCTAAAACAAATTTTTTTGAATCATTTTCGTTTACCGCCACAACACCAAAATTCAACGCTGCGGGATCAACTTCCAATGCAGGAGTATTTGCAGGATTGATGGTTAATGTATAGGAAGCCGATGTAGCTGCGGCATAAACATCTGTTTGAGCAAAATAAGCTGTAATAGTAGTAGAAACAGATTCTGTAATATTATCATCATCTACTAAAATATCGCCGTTCTCATCTATAATAGCCAAATCTTCATTGCTACTACTATAAGTTACACCCGCCAAGTTTGCAGGAGTCTTTGTCAAAGTCGGGAAGGAGTATGAATCACCCGCATTGGCTGTATAACTGCTTGCGCTCCAACTCAACGAAGTAGCAATGCGGTTAACTGTAATAGCCTGATTTGCGGTCTTTCCTCCATAAGTAACCGTTACGGTTGTATTTGTCGCGTTCAGCGCCGTGCTTGTTGCCGGCGAGAAAGTAAAGTCCGAAGCAGTCGTATTATTATAGGTTACATCTTCAGAACTACCGCCCTCATAATTAACAGTAATTACCAATCCGCTCGGATCAAAGTTTTCATTAGCAGTATATGACGTCTTCGCCGGAGCAGTTTTGATAGCAATACTACTTACTGCCGGCTTCGGAGCATATGTAAGAACAAGTCTATCGAAACGAAGATTCTTGCTAGCAGTAGCAGCTGTAATACGATATGCTGTATTATAGTCTGGGTTATTTAAAACAAATGTTGCGTCCTTATCTTTTACATCAGTAGACAAAACGGCTGTACTCATTGCATCACCTGCCGTTGAAAAAATATTAAGGTATGCTCCATTCGCCGCATTAGAATTCTCATGCAGGACAACTTTGGTTAACTTATAATCAGGTATAGCAGGGAATTCTATGTATGCACCGGTTGGAATACTATTTGATACAGCAGTTTGACCAAAGAAAAGATGACTACCATCCCTATAAAAATTATTTGGCACATAAAGTTTTAGCGTGTTTCCTCCAAATTCATATTCTGTCGCAGTTGTAGTTGTATGAGCAGGACTAGATGTCGCAGGAAAGCCATCAGGGTAGTTGCTTGTATTGGTAAAGTCATAAGTAACTTTCAAATAACTCGGATCATCTGCCGTAGTGAAATTCTGCACAGCACAATCCTCTGAGTCCGAGTAGTTTTCGCCATCACCTACAGCTTTTACCTTCCATGTATATTCAGTATCAGCAATAAGTCCTGTCAATGAATAAGACACTTTGCCAGCGGCGGTAGTAAATTCAGTAGTAATCGGTGTATTATTTCCAATTGTTAACGCATAGCCAGTTGCATTTGCCACAGCATTCCATGAAAGTGTAGTTCCTGCCATTGTCGGCGTTCCTGATGACATTCCTGTTGGCACACTTAAAGCGCTCGGAACTGATGAGCTACCAGTGGAATAAGTGATACTCAACGAGTTTATCCACGCATTAGCTCCTGTATTATTAATCAAATAATACGTCGTTCCAGTATTATTTGACGAAATAGGATAAGCTTCTGTTCCAGAAACTATTGTCGCTATCAAATTTCCACTTGTACTATTTCCCGTATAGACTTTTATGCTTGCACTTCCTCCCCAATTATTACCATTGGTTTTTGAGATACTTGTTAATGTTGCTCCCGCAGGAATTGTAACTAACATATATGCATCTCCAGATTGATTTTTATCCTTGAACCCGCTACTGTTGTTTGTTCCTGTAATGATCTGACTGCTCGACCAAGTAAACGTCACGCCATTGTCAGAGACAGGAGATGATTGACCGGCATTTTTCATAGTAAATGTACCAGTTACCTCTTCTCCCCACACATTCACGCTTCCCAAGACAAACAGCAAGATGAGGGCGAGGGGTTTAAGGAAAGCAGGGATAATACCATGCGAAGCATAAGAAAATTCACTGGGGGGGGTATTCGCGGACTTCCCGCCACAGAGTGATTTAAGAATGAAGAAAAAATTTCTCATAATTGTGGTATTTTAGTTATTAATATTTACTATTTTGCTATGCTTTTATTTTGACAAAAACATAAAAAACAATTTTTCAAATAGTTGCAATCAAATGCAGGTCGTATTGTGATAAAGGTTGCATTTTTCGCCTGCAAAGATACAACTTTTTTTTCATTTGTGCAAATAAAATCGGAAAAAAAATTTGCATATATCAAAAATTTTTTCTATCTTTGCATCGGATTTGAGAAAAAGACAATTTGAGTCCGAGTTGCCTCTTACTTTACTCTTACTTGCCTCTTGCTTGCCACCAACAACTCCGTTCCGCGGTGGTTGTTTTGTTGCTGACCATCGGAGTGGTAAATATGTGGGGAGATGTTAGTAAATGGTTCATTTTTTCGAACTTTTCGACAGCGGATGAAAGGCTACTCATTGTCGGTCCATTATCGGTCCATTATCGGTCCATTGTCGGTCCATTATCGGTAAATCAGTACTCATCTACCGATCATTTACATGTCATTTAATAGTCATTTAGCAGTCATTCTCGAGTACACGGTACATGTGAGTGGTACTATGGGTACTCCTTTGTTCATAGTGACAATAAAAACAAACAACCTGCATTTGCAGGCTGCTATAAGTGATTGCTTAAACCGTGGTTTATGAGTTTAACCGACTACGGACACGTGTTATCAATGTCCAAGGCTTCATTCGCGTATCACAAAAATACACGCTTATCCTGTCCGATATATTCACGAACAAAAGACATCGTATCTTCGTTCGTAATAAAACGACCGGCCTTCATCTCTTGGAAGCGTTTCTCTGCGCGTTCGTAGAGGTAATCCTCTGCCTCATTGTGATTGAATTGATTCATAAAATTGGCTTTCCATTGTGATTTTGCGATGCAAAATTACTGCTTTTTTTTCATATACGCAAATAAAAACAAAGAAAAATCACTTTTCCCTGCACTTTGTGCATAATTACTGTCACTATTTCAAAAATCAATCTCGTCTTTTAAGCCCCAACCGGCTCAACTCGCTGCAGATAATCATATCATTCGATTGAAGATTTTAGATGATGCTAATGTTCATTTTCTACTAATAATCTACTATTAAAACAATAATTATTTAATTTTATCACCGAAAATTTGCATATTCCAAAAAAAATTAGTACCTTTGCACGATTTTTTGCGTGACAACAAGTTCTAACTATAGATAACCGGTCGCAAACGGCGGCCCCAAAAGACTAAAATTGATGAATGTAATTACCAAAGAGATTGCTCTCCCCGACGGACGAGTGATCAAACTGGAGACAGGCAAGCTGGCTAAACAAGCCGACGGCGCAGTGATGGCGACGCTCGGCAACACGATGATCCTCGCCACTGTCTGCTCCGCCAAAGATGCGGTACCGGGAACCGATTTCATGCCCCTTACCGTAGAGTACAAAGAGAAATTTGCGTCCGCAGGACGCTTCCCGGGCGGTTTCACCCGCCGCGAAGGCAAAGCATCGGATTACGAGATCCTGATTGCGCGTCTGATTGACCGCGCCCTTCGTCCCCTCTTCCCATCCAACTATCACGCAGAGACGTTTGTGAACGTAACGATGTATTCGGCAGACGGCATTGACATGCCGGAGTCCATCGCCGGTCTCGCAGCCGGTGCGGCTCTCGCTTGCTCCGACATCCCGTTCGAGGGTCCGGTGAGTGAGGTACGCGTGGCGCGCGTGGACGGCAAGATGGTTATCAACCCGACGTTCGAGCAGTGCGAGCACGCCGACCTGGAGCTGATGGTAGCCGCCACGTATGACAACATCATGATGGTGGAAGGTGAGATGAAGGAAGTGCCGGAGAGCGTTATGCTGGAGGCTATCAAAGCCGCACACGAGGCTATCAAGCCGCAGTGTCTGGCTATCGACGAGATGATGAAGGCTTACGGCAAGGAGACCAAGCGCGAGTACTGCCACGAGGTGAACGACGACGAGCTGAAGCAGGCTGTACACGACTACTCCTACGCCCGTGCTTATGCCCAGGCTACCGCAGCCGACACCGACAAGCACCACCGCGAGGCTATGTTCAGCCAGATCTGCGAGGATTTCAAGACGGAGAAAGCCGATTACATGGCAGCCCGCGCTGAAGCTCTCGGCGTAGATATCGACGAGATCGCCGCCCTCGTGGACCGTTACTACCACGATGTAGAGAAAGAGGCCATGCGCCGCGCCGTACTCGACGAGGGTAAGCGTCTGGACGGCCGCAAGACGACCGAGATCCGTCCTATCTGGTGCGAAGTAGGTCCGCTGCCCGGACCTCACGGTTCCTCTATCTTCACCCGTGGCGAGACCCAGTCGCTCTCGACCGTGACCCTCGGCACCAGCCGTGACGAGAAGATTGTCGATGAGGCGCTGATCCAAGGTACCGACAAGTTCCTGCTGCACTATAACTTCCCGCCGTTCTCCACCGGCGAGGCGAAAGCACAGCGTGGCGTAGGCCGTCGCGAGATCGGTCACGGTAACCTCGCTTGCCGCGCACTGAAGAACATGATCCCGGAGGATTTCCCTTATACCATTCGGGTAGTGAGTGATATTTTAGAGTCGAACGGTTCGAGCTCCATGGCCACCGTGTGCGCCGGAACGCTCGCGCTGATGGACGCCGGTGTGCCGATGAAGAAACCCGTCAGCGGTATCGCGATGGGTCTGATCTCCGAGAACCAGGGTAAGAACTACGCCATCCTGAGTGATATTCTCGGTGACGAGGACCACCTGGGCGACATGGACTTCAAGACGACCGGTACGAAAGACGGTCTGACCGCTTGTCAGATGGATATCAAAGTGGACGGCCTCTCCTATGAAATATTAGAGAACGCGCTCGCACAAGCGCACGAGGCGCGCATGTATATATTAGGAAAGATCCTGGAGTGCATGCCTGCTCCGCGTGCCGACCTCAAGCCGCACGCTCCGCGTATCGTCTCCTTCTATATCCCGAAGGATATGATCGGCGCTGTGATTGGCCCGGGCGGTAAGATCATCCAAGGTATCCAGGCAGAGACCGGCGCAGTCATCTCCATCGACGAGGACGAGAAGGGCGGCAAGGTAGAGGTAGCCTCCAACAACGGCGAGTCCATGCAGGCCGCTATCGCGAAGATCAAGGCGATCGTGGCTCTGCCGGAGGTCGGCGAGGTGTACGACTCTGTCGTTAAGTCTCTGATGCCGTACGGCTGCTTCGTTGAGTTCATGCCGGGCAAGGAAGGTCTGCTGCACATCAGCGAGATCGACTGGAAGCGGTACGAGACGATGGAAGAGACCGGTATCAAGGAGGGCGACCATATCCGCATCAAGTTGTTAGAGATCGACCCGAAGACCGGTAAGTTCCGCCTGAGCGCCAAAGCGCTGAAGGAGAAACCCGAAGGCTACGTAGAGCCGGAAAGACCCGCCCGCGCCCCGCGCGGCGACCGTGACGGTGCACGCCTCGACAGAGGTCCCCGTCCCGAGAGACGCGGTCCGAAGCCGGAGAAGCACTAAAAAAAGCAGCACTTTTAAAGGTGCTGCTTTTTTTAATTCACAATTCACAATTCACAGGTCACAGTTCACAATTCATAATTCACAGTTCACAATTTTATGCCGTTATTGGTTTTGGTGGTCTTTATGATAGATGTTAGCATTTTTATTAGTTCTTTATTCTCAGAATACACACTATCATATAAATTTTGTTCAAGTAAATTACTTTCAAACAAAAGTTCCAACCAATATTCTGTTTCTTCCGCTTCCTTTAATGCAATGGAAAATTTAGCAATAAAGTCCAAAGTACTCTGCGCCCTAACACCTTCTTTGATATTCGCGCCTATGCTGGTACCTGATCGTAATAATTGTTTTGATAGGACATGTTCGTGCTTATTGTCGCTTAACCATTGGTATAATCTAATGATTCGCAACGCTAATGCTTTACTTTTTTGCTCTACTATATTTTCTGCCCTCATTTTTAATTGTGAATTGTGAATTGTGAATTGTACATTGTTTAGAAGTCTTTTTTCCACATGAAGCCGATGCCCTGGATGGTGGAGGCTTGGCGGAGGGAGTACTTGTCCACCATGTGTGTGTAGCCCTTGATCCGCCACTGGCCGTCCTCCGTGAGGAGCACCTCTACATCCAGATCGCCGAAGAAAGGCTGGTTCGAGAAGTGGTTATACCGGTAGCCCACATTGCCGTTGATGACGAGCCGGTCCACGGGCTGGAGCTGGAACTGCGCCTCGTACTCCTGATTAACCGCCCCTCCCAGGCCATCCTGACGGATCGCCACTCCGAGGGTCAGCATATCCGTCAGTTTGGAGAGCCATGCATTGATCTGGCTCGTCACGGTAGAGGAGAGGAGCGAATAGGTCGAGTTGAGGGTCGCGTACTGCGAGTTGGACATATAATCGGGCGTGAAGAAGCGTCCGAAGACGAGCAGGTAGATCACCTGCCTCATCAACATCTCGTCCGTGTTGATGATCTGGCGCACCTGCTGCTGCACGGACTGGTCGGAGGTCGGGAACTCGAGCGAGAAAGACAGGATCGGGTTATTCAGCGGCCCTGTCAGATGCAGGCTGGTCGTGACCGGAATGCTCGACCGCGCGAGTCCCAACTTATCCATATCTTCGCCGAAGAGGTCCTTCAGACTGGCTGTGACTCTGTAGTTCGCCGTCACGTTGAGCTGGGGGTTGGCGGCGTCGCCCGAGAAAGCGATGGTCGAACCGGCGCCCACGGTGAACTCCTTGCGGATGACGTTCGCCACGGTATAAGAGAGCGTACCCTTGTCTATGTCGTACGTCCCGAGGAGGGAGACCTCGCCCGAGCCGGTGTCATAGGCGAGTTGCAGCGCACCGTTTCCGCGCGCCTGAATGACATCACCGTTGCGCTCACCCAAAACGAGCTGGAAGAGGAGGTAGGGGTTGACCTCTATATTGAGCTTGAGCAGACACCGCCCTGCGCGCATGTACATCGACGAATCCACGCCCGCCACACGCTTGATGTCTATGTTGTCCAGATCGGTCTCCATCTCTATCGTGCGGGCGGTATCCGGGTGCTCGACGAAATGGACGAACGAGGATTCGTACGCCGAGGAGACGTTATCGAGACTGAGCCGGAACTTGGAGTTTCTGGATGTCCGTGCATCCGCAGCCACGATGATATCGTCCTGGCTACCCGTGACATCCACGTGTCCGGTCGCATAGACCGTACCTTGCATCATCTCGCCCTTCGTGTTCTTGTTGAAGACCAGTGCGTCGTGGGCATCGACATGCAGATCCAGTCCGAAATCCCGGAACTGTTCATGATAGACACCGCCGTTCACCTCCACCTTATTGCCCTGCGCATCGGTCAGCCGCACGTTCGGGAAGAGGATAGCCGTCGTGTCCATGACGATGGTATCCGAAGCGATGGTATAACGCACGCCGGTCCATGGGAGCGTGAGAGATGCGTTCTCCGCCGCGCAGCGCAGCAGCACATAAGTCATTCCTTTCCGCCCGCCGACTACGATGCGCCCCGTGCCATAGCCGTCCAGATCCTTCAGGACAGTCGCCGTCCAGTGGTTGACGAACTCCAAGGGCACCGAATCGGCATGCATATCCAGTTCCCAGACACCGGAGCGGTCAAAGAGCGCCTTGCCGTTCAAATCCACCAACTTGCGCTCGGGGCGATAGACATCGGCGTGGAAAGCCAGGGAGTCCCTGATATGCAGATCGACCTCCGCATCGCCGAAATAGCAGTTGTTGAGCCCCATCGAATCAATGTGTATCTGCGTATCCACTTTCGGCGCGGAGAAGAGCGAGGATATATTCGCCCGTCCGGTGAGCAGACCGTTGAACATGATGGTCTGCACCGGCAGGAGGAAGGGCACGATATAGCCCGCCTGCAGTTTGAGCAGGTCCACCTCGATCGTATCTTGCGCCCTGCGGGACGCCATTCCGTTGGCGCGTATATGCTGTCCGCCTCCCGAAAAAGCAAAATGGTCCACCTGCAGCGAGGTGTCCGCGGCGCAATAGACGATCCGGCTCTCGTCCAAGGTATAGAGGGAGTCCCGTAGCAGGAGCGTGCCCGGCTGGAAGTGCATCTCGACAAGCGGCTTTCGGTTGTACTGCGAGAAATGGGTAATGAACTTAATGTCTCCGCCATAGTCGCCGGCACGCTGTGCCGCCAGCAGCGCCTGCAGCCGCTCTTTATTGGTCAGGTCGTTACTCAGCGCACGCTGCAGTTCGCGCGGCGTCAGTTTCTCCCACCCCTCCGGCAGCAGCTCCGACATATGCGCCTCCTGACGCATGGTCAGATGGGTCATCACCGTGTCACGGAACGCCAGCATGGAGACTACGGAGTGCATCTGCATCGCCTCCGCCGAGACCGAGAGCGCCAGCCCCGAGCCGTTGGCACCGGTGTGCCGTAGCGTATCGATGGTATTGAGGGTCACCGTCAGTTCGTGAACGGGTGTGTTCCCCGCCAGGACTCCCGGCGCAAAGAAACGCAGGTTCACCTGCGGCTCTTTGCCCTCCCGTTCCGGGGCAACCGATACATCCGCCGTCAGCGTGGGATGGTCTGAGATAGTGAGCGGCGCCGCGAAGAGACGTTGCACGTCCCGCAACCGCTCGCCCTGAAGGCTCAGGAAGAACTCCACGGGGCGCCATTCCTGTTTAGGAGCCGCTACCGCCGTCGGCAGATAATGGTGTATCAGGGCTTGCGCCGCCGGCACGATATCCCTGTAGCGGAACTCGCCATCCACCTCTCCGTTCATATAATCCGCCGTCAGGGTAACGGCTTTGCTGCCATCGGCACCGGCTGAGGCGATGAGTTTCATCTGCCGCATCAGCAGGGAGTCCCGCGACGTAGCCAGATACAGCGAGTCGAGCACCGCATAACCGCTGATGTCATCGGGGTTGGTACCGCTCATGTCTATCGCCAAAGAGAAGCGGGTCCGTAGCCGGTCGCCCACCCACGGCAGTTCCAGAGGCGCCGAATCAAAATGCCGGCAGACGAGGTTGCAGTTCACCTCCGGGCTCGCGTCCCGCGTATCCACCACGCCGTCGAAGGAGACATCCAGATGCGGGTCGTGGATAGCAAAGGAGCCCATGTACCGCTGCGGACTATAGTGCCCGTTGAGCGAGAGATCGGCATAGGTATAGTTGTTATAAGTCAGTTTGCGTGCATGCGCCTTCACATCTCCGTTCACCTTCCCCTCGTCTATCGCACCGGCGGACGACACATCGACCGTCACCGTACCGAGTTTCTTGACCCCTAACATGCGTCCCAAGCGGAAGTTACGCGCTACCACCCGGGCGTCGTAGGTCATGTGATCGAAGAGCGAATCCGCCCGGAACGAGCCGTCCGTGGTGATCGCCCCGAGAGCTGTACGGAACGCTCCGTGGAGCGTCAAGTCACGCAGTTTGCCGGAGGCGAGACCTCTGTAATGAATATCCCCGAGGCGGTGCAGCTGTTTGGGGAGCCGCACCGGCCGTCCCTGCAGTTGCGAGAGCAGATCCTGCAGTTCGGCGGCGTTCGTATGCACGTCCGTCAGGTTCGCCATGAGGTAAGGGTTGTTGATGTCCGGCAGACCGATGGCACACACGTTACCCTCCAGGAAAGTGCGTCCGTTATACTGCATCGTCAGGCCGTTGAACGCCAATGAGTCCAGCGTGCCGTCCAGTTCGCCACGCAGCGTAAAGGGCTTTTTCATGCTCCGCAGGTTAGGCAAGAAAAGGGCTATCTCCGAGGGTACCAGTTCGGCTTCGTTGAACCGCAAAGCGAAATGTATCTCCTCCGCCGGTCCGTTCGGCGCAAGTATGTTATCCGCCGGAAGCCTCACCTCCACGCCGCTCAGATCCAACCGTGATTGCGGCAACTGCGCCCGCAAGGCGGGAGCCGCGAGCATCGTGTCCGTCAGAATGACATGCGCCTGCAGGTTCTCCACGATAAATTCGGATGGCTGACGGCTGACGACTGACGGCCTGCTCACCCTCATCGCCATCTCCCGTATCTCGGCATCCACCGTCTCTTCGCTCAGTTGGTGCAGATCCATCGCCGAGTGGCTGAGATAAATACGGTAGTCCTCGTAGCGCAGGCGGATATTATCCAACTGCACGTCCCTGACCGATATCAGGCTCCTGAGCGGCTGTTTCTCTTTCTTCCCGCTCTTGAAGGCATCGACGAGGAATTGGTAGTTCCACGTACTATCCGGCAAGCGGTGTACATCCGCCACCACATCGCTGAGGCGTACATGGCTGAACCGCACCTCCCCGTCCCGGAGCGCGAGCGGACTGAAATGCGCGTAGAGCTCCCCGACGAACGCCAGGGTGTCGCCCCGCTGATCCTCCAGATAGACATCCTTCACCGCCACCCGCGCCGGAAACCTGTACTCCACCGCACCTACGGTAGCGTGCGTACCTAAGGCGCGCGACAGCTCCGCCGTCACCAGCCTAACCGCCGCCGTCTCCACCTTGTCGCTCATCAGCGCAGCGATGACCATCCCGCTCACCAGCAGCAGGCTGACGACCAACACACCCAATATGTACAAAATCCTTTTCACGTATATACGCACGCACATTTTAGCCTGCAAAGGTACGAAAATTATTTCGTACAGCCAAATAAAACACATAAAAAATCATTTTTTTGCCCAAAAATTTGGTCAATTCAAAAAAAAGCAGTAATTTTGTCGTCGATTTCGCCGATTAACGACTTCGTTGCGCTGCAACTCGTAAAGTTATCGGGAAATCTCCTCTCCCCACCGCAAACCCACTACGGTGTGTTTACGTTGGGGTTCCCGTTAAGGGAAAAAACATATCGTGCCTCTGGCGATTGAATTAGGCGTTTAACGAGTGAAGGAGTGAACGAATGAACGAGTTAACGGCCGAATAGTAGTAAATGCCCGATATGTAGTATTCAGATCCATAAAAAAGAGTTAACGAAATGGATTTAATCAAAGTAGCCGAGCAAGCTTTTGCCGGCGAGAAAAAAGAATTCCCTGCATTCAAGGCAGGTGACCAGATTACGGTAGGTTACCGTATCAAAGAGGGTAACAAAGAGCGCGTTCAGGAGTTCCGCGGTGATGTGATCTGCATCCACGGCAGCGAGGACAAGAAGCGCTTCACGGTTCGCAAGATGAGCGGCAACATCGGCGTAGAGCGTATCTTCCCGATGGACAGCCCCTTCATTGAGAGCATCACAGTCAACAAGTACGGTAAAGTACGTCGTTCCAAACTGTATTACCTCCGCGAGCGTACGGGTAAGAAAGCCCGTATCCAAGAGCGTCGCGCTAAGTAAGCTCAAAGGGGACCTTCGGGCTCCCTTTTTTAATGTACAATTTTGAATTGTGAATTGTGAATTTTGAATTGTGCTCTCCATACAAGCCTACGGGCGACCAGCCGCAAGCGATCGAGTCGCTGGTGGCGGGTCTGAATGCCGGTGCTCCCGCACAGGTGCTGCTCGGCGTCACGGGTTCCGGCAAGACCTTCACCATCGCCAACGTGATCAAGGAGGTCAACCGCCCCACCCTCATCATGAGCCACAACAAGACGCTTGCGGCGCAGCTGTACTCGGAGATGAAGGCGTTCTTCCCGCACAACGCGGTGGAGTATTTCGTGAGTTATTACGATTACTACCAGCCCGAAGCGTATATCCCTTCCACCGACCTCTATATCGAGAAAGACCTGTCCATCAACGAGGAGATCGACCGTCTCCGTCTCTCGGCAGTGGCGGCACTGCTGTCCGGGCGCAAGGATGTCATCATCGTCTCGTCCGTGAGCTGCATCTACGGTCTGGGCAGTCCGCAGGACTTCACGCAGAACGTGATTGAGCTGCACCGCGGCGACAAGGTGCAGATGGACACGTTGCTCAAGCAACTCGTCTCCGCGCAATACACGCGTAATGATATAGAACTGGCGCGCGGGCGCTTCCGCGTGAAGGGCGACACGATTGACATCGCCCTCGCCTACGCCGACTATATCGTGCGGATCGAGTTCTTCGGCAACGAGATAGACGCCATCCTCACCATCGACCCCATCAGCGGGCAGGTGCTGGAGGAGTTTGAGCACTACAACCTCTCGCCCGCCACCATCTTCCTGACCTCCGCCGAGCGAATAGCCGCAGCGAAGGAACAGATACAAGCCGACCTCGCCAAGCAGATCGAGTACTTCACCTCCATCGGCGAGGAGCTGTACGCCAAGCGTATCGAGGAGCGCGTGAAGTACGACCTGGAGATGCTGGACGAGCTCGGCTACTGCTCCGGCGTGGAGAACTACAGCCGCTATTTCGACGGGCGCGAGGAGGGCACGCCGCCTTACTGCCTGCTGGATTATTTCCCGAAAGACATGCTGCTCGTCATCGACGAGAGCCACGTGACCGTACCGCAGATACGGGGCATGTACGGCGGCGACAAAGCCCGCAAGGACAACCTCGTCACCTACGGTTTCCGTCTGCCCGCCGCCCGCGACAACCGGCCGCTCAAGTTCGACGAGTTCGAAGCCAAGACCGGTCAGACCATTTACGTCTCCGCCACGCCGGACGAGTACGAGCTGAACCGTTCGGAGGGCATCGTCATCGACCAGCTCATCCGTCCGACAGGACTATTAGATCCCGAGATTGAGGTCCGCCCGACGGAGAACCAGGTGGACGACCTGATGGACGAAGTGAAGTTCCGCATCCACCGCAACGAGCGGTGCCTGGTCACCACCCTGACCAAACGGATGGCGGAGGAGCTGGACGAATACCTGCGGCGGTACGGCATCAAGTCCGCCTATATCCACTCGGACATCGACACCATCGAGCGCGTGAAGATCATGGAGGACCTGCGGCGGGGCGAGTACGACGTGCTGGTCGGCGTAAATTTATTGCGCGAAGGGCTCGACCTGCCGGAGGTCTCCCTTGTAGCCATCCTCGATGCGGACAAGACGGGTTTCCTGCGCGACCAGCGGAGCCTTACCCAGACCGTCGGCCGCGCCGCGCGACACGTACACGGCAAGGCGGTGCTCTACGGCGACAAGATCACGCCCGCCATGCAGGCTACCATCAATGAGACCAACCGCCGCCGCGCCATCCAGATGCGCTACAACGCCGAGCACGGTATCACGCCTACGCCGGTCAAGAAAGAGATCAACACCTCCGCCCTCGCCGGGCTGTACAAAGACCCCGAGGAGGAGAAACGCAGACTCACCGAGTCCATCAAGGCGGGCTGGAAGAACGCCGAGTGGCAGAAGATGGACGCTCGGAAACTGGAGAAAGCCATCGATGACAAACGCAAAGCGATGCTCGCCGCCGCCAAGGCAACGGACTTCGAGACAGCCGCCTTCCTGCGCGATGAAATGCTCGAGATGCAGAACCGGTTACAGGCGCTGCAGGGCTAAAATGCATAAAAATAGCACTCTTTCGGCATTTTTTTGCCCAAATATTTGCGTATTTCAAAAAAAAGCAGTACCTTTGCACGCTTTTTCACGTGAAAAGCAAGAAAGAATATTCATTATTCATTATTAACTATTAATTAACTAATTGATTTATGGTAAATCATTATGAAGCTGCCTTCGTTTTGACTCCCGTTTTGTCTGAGCCGCAGACAAAGGAGGCAGTAGAGAAATTCGAGAATCTTCTCACGCAGAATGGCGGTACCATCCTGAACCGTGAGGAGTGGGGCTTGAAGCAACTCGCTTACCCTATCCAAGGTAAAAATTCGGGATTCTATTTCATTCTTCAGTTTGATGCAGAACCCGCTGTAATCGCTACCCTCGAGACCGAGTTCCGTCGTGACGAGCGTGTAATCCGCTTCCTGACAACGCGTCTTGACAAGTACGCATTCGAGTACGCTGAGAAGCGTCGTAACAACTTTAAAAAGGAGGCTTAATCATGGCACAGAATGACGAAATCCGCTATCTGACTCCGCAAGGCTCGGAGCAGAAGAAGAAAAAGTACTGCCGTTTCAA
>OCVV011361059.1_pt1 | contig 20388 bp, 12 predicted proteins | sample 1539721 | NCBI WGS metagenome assembly OCVV01 (sample SAMN02144230, study PRJEB22623) | gut metagenome | biome: sheep rumen | host: Ovis aries | place: New Zealand
AGCGTGGTTGCGGGAAGGCTTGGCGTGGCTGTCAGGCTCGTGCAGCCGGAGAACATGCCGTAGTAGCAGAAGTCCGCCAGCGTGGTGGCCGGAAGGCTTGGCGTGGCTGTCAGGCTCGTGCAGCCGGAGAACATGCCGTAGTAGCAGAAGTCCGCCAGCGTGGTGGCCGGCAAAAGCAAGTCCGCGTCGCTTTTGTTTTTTATATGGGTGTTGCTTCTGAAGAAACTGGCAAACGTATAACCTTCTTCTAGCGCGGTCGCATTTTCAAAATGCGCGCTATTAACAAGGCTCATGATGTTGCCGTAAACATAGCAGTCTTTGTCGCAATAGATATTGCTGCAATTGCTCTCGCTTGTCGCGTACGCCTTGTTGTCGCCAAAGAATTCCACCTTGCCGCCAACTTTGGCAAGCGTTATGTTTGCGGAGTCGCCGCTTGCGATTTTTTGCGCCGTTCCTCCGTTGACTTTGTAGGTGACGGGGCCGGATGCCTTGTTGGTAAATGTTACGACCGCTCCGTCGACGGCGGCTTCCAAAGTAAGAGGAATTGCAAGAGGCGCTTCTTCGTTGTATGTCCAGCCGTAGGGAATGCCGTTTTCGCCGCGTGTCCAGCTTGTCATGCCCGCCGCCTTGGTGAACGTGCCGCTGGCGGCAACGCCGTTAAGCCAGTCTGTCGTGCAGACGATTGCTGAAATATCCGTCGCAAGGCAAGTTACGCTGTTAAGGCTTGCGCAGCCGTAGAACATGTATTGGTAGCAGTAGTTCGCCAGCGTGGTGGCTTTGAGCTCTGGCGCGGCTGTCAGGCTCGCGCAGCCTTGGAACATGTCGCTGTAGCAGTTTTCCGCCAGCGTGGTGGCGGGAAGGCTTGGCGCGGTAGTCAGGCTTGTGCAGCTGTGGAACATTCCTTTGTAGCAGTAATTCGCCAGCGTGGTGGCGGGAAGGTTTGGCGCGGCAGTCAGGCTTGCGCAGTTGTAGAACATGCCGCTGTAGCAGTTTTCCGCCAGCGTGGTGGCGGGGAGGTCTGGCGCGGCCGTCAGACTCGCGCAGCCGTCGAACATTTCTTGGTAGCAGTAATTCGCCAGCGTGGTGGCGGGCAAAAGCAAGTCCGCGCCGCTTTTGTTCTTTACATGGGTGTTGTCAGCGAAGAGCCTGGCAAAAGTATAAGCATTTTCTAGCGTTGTCGCTTTTTCAAAGCCTTGGCTTTTAACAAGGCTCATGATGTTGCCGTAAACATTGCAGTCTTTGTCGCAAGCGATGTTGCTGTAATTGCTGGCGCTTGTCGCGTACGCCTTGTTGTCGCCAAAGAATTCCACCTTGTCGCCGCTTTTGGCAAGCGTGATTGTTCCTGTCGAGTTTTTTGCGATTGTTTGCGCCGCTCCTCTGTTGACCTTGTAGGTGACGGGGCCGGCGGCCTTGTTGCTAAATGTTACGACCGCTCCGGCGTCGCATGCTTCAAGCGTAAGGGGAGTGGCCAAGGCTTCCTGACTGTAAGACCCGCCGCCATTTTGCGATTGCTGTTGCCCGGACGCTTGCGGAGTGAATGAGTTTGAGCAGGCTGTGACGGTCAATAAAAGCGCGGCCGCTGTTCCGATAAGGCGGTTGAACTTTTTCATATTGTTTTTTCTCCCCAAAAAGCTTTTATAATTATTCTAAAATTATAACACGGTTTTATAAAAAAACGCAAACTAAAATTCAATTCTCTCCAACTCCGTTCGGACGCAGTCGCGAAGGCTGGGCGGGCGGATTTGGCGGGCCTTTAGAACGGCGCAAAGAGCGATGAGCGCTAGGATAAGATGGGCAAACCAGTTTCCGTACTCAGAGTAGACTGTGGAGCGGCGAGCGTAAATCGGGATTTGGGCGCAAAGCCAGTCGTCCTTGAACAAGGGAATCGATTGAACCACGCGGCCCTTGTCGTCAACGATTCCGGTAAGGCCCGCGTTGGTGGAGCGGACAAGCGTCGTCCGATATTCTACGGCCCTAAAGGCGGCCACCGCAAAGTGCTGGCGCTCGGCGGACGCGGTCTTGGACCAAGAGTCGTCGGTAATGTTTATAAAGACTTCCGCTCCGGCATGGAACATCGGGCCGCAAACGTCTGGAAAGGCGTCCTCAAAGCAAATCGGAAGGGCCGCGCGGACTTTGGCTCCTTCTTCCTGGTCCGGGCTTTTTGAAAGGTCGTGGAATTCCGGCTGGCTTGCGTCCGGCGCCAGCCTTGCCTTAAAGTCAAATAGGGCCAAGCGGCTTCCGGGATTCCAGCCGTTGGAAAAGCCCACAAGACGTTCCATCGTCCTTTTTACAAATTCGCTCTCAGCAAAAGGAATGACCTCGGCAAAGGGGACCAAGTGGCTCTTTGCGCAATAGCCCCTAAGCTTGGCATCCTTGTCAAATACCAGCGCGGCGTTATGCATTTTTGCGGCCTTTCCGTCCTCGGTCCGCTCAAAATAGGGGCCGCCGATTACAAACGGAACGCCCGCGCTTTTTATAAAGTCAAAAAGGCTTTGCGGCGAGGGAACGTAGTTGTAGCGGTCCAAGGCTTGGGGAATCGCGTACCGCAAGACGGCCTCGCTCCAGACGACCAAGTCTGCCTTTAGGCCCATGCCCTCAAATTCCCTAAGGCCGGACCTTGAAAGGCCCATGGACTTTTGGACGCTTTCGTAGTCGTCGTCCGAGGCCCAGGGGTCCATGTTTTGCTGGACAAGGACCGCGTTCAATGTCTTTTGGACCGGGCTTTTTTGGCAAAGCTTGAACGTTCCATAGGCAAAAAGCAAAATTAGGCAGAGCGCAAGGCATTTTGCGTTGCAGGCTAGGTCAAAGTTGAATTTATTGGAATTTAGGATGAATTCGGCGGCACAGGCGGCAAAAAAGGCCATCAAAAAGCTTATGCCGTAAGTTCCAAAAATGTCGGCGCTCTGCATGAGGGCCTTGCTTGTAAAGGCCGACATCGAAAGGGCTCCCCAAGGATAGGCCAAAAAGCCCGTGGACTTTGCCCATTCGTAGGCCACGCGGACCGCCGCAAAGTGCAAGGGCCTAAAGGCCTCATAGTCAAGCCGCGCTTTTTGGCCGCTTTTTAGGCTGGACTCCGTTCCCGCAAAGGGAAAAAAGAAGAGGCAGCCGGCCATGGCCTCTATGCAGGCGGTTCCAATGGCCGACGCTCCAAGCGTGAAAAAGGCGAAGTCCTTGAAGTTGGCCAGCCAGTAGCTGGACAGCAAGTGCGTGAAAAGCGCGTCGATGGCGAACAAAAGGGCCGCAACTTTGTAGGATCGGGCCTTTTTGACCGCAAAATACAGGGGAACTAAGGCAAAAAAGCCAATGACGGGCGAGCCAAAGGCCAAAAATTCGTTTGGCATCGAAAGCGCGGACAAGAATCCAGAAAAAAGAGCGCAAATAACTTGAAAAACTAGCGTCATTGTGGTATAATATCTTATTGCATTTTTAATATTTGTTCAATATAAAAATGATTTAAGATATTGGGTGGAATAAAATGGCTACTACAAAAGATATTTACGCCGCGCATAAAAAGGAATACGGAGAGAATCCAAAAGTCGTGATTTCGACTCCGGGCCGCTTTCATTTGATGGGGGAGCACTCCTGCTGGTTTTTCAAGGACAAGACGCTTTCGATGGCCGTGAACATTCCGGTTTACGTGGCGGTCTCGCTTAGGGACGACAGCGCGCTCAAGTTCCATTTTGTCCAGCTTAAGGAGCGCAAAAAGTCCGACCTGACAAACCTTAAGGTTAAAAAAGAGGACCGCTGGGCCAACATTCTAAAGGCCGTCGTCTACGGATACGTTTCAAGCGGAATCGAGCTTAAGGGAATGGACTTTACCGTTTATTCCGAGATTCTTCCTTCCGCCGGCTTTGGCATCACATCCGCCATCAAGGCGGGAACGGCATTGGCAATCAAAAAGGCGCAAAAAATCAATTGCGAGGACTCGCAGCTTTTGCAAGTCTTGGACAGGGGAAACCGCCTTTTCCTAAAGACCGGAAATTTAATCGCCGACAATTTCGCCGCGCTTTACTCGGAGCCGGACTCGATGATTTTGACCGACTACGGGCAGCAGACCTACGAAAACATTCCGTTTGACTTTTCGGGCTACAAGATTCTCTTGACCGACGCAAAGGTTCCGCGCGTCTCCATTTGGAACGAGGACGAAATCCGCGAGCCTGAGCACGCGCTTTTGTTGGGCGACTTAAAGGAGCGCAAGAAGGGCGTTCCCGGCGGCTGGGTTTACGACACAAACCCCACCAACGTAAACGAAATGCTTTCCGTCGTAAGCGAAGACACAAGGCAAAAGCTTTTGTACATAATTTACGAGCACGGCTTGATTTTGGACGCGCTTGACGGAATCAAAAAAGGCAAGTTCACAAAGTTCGCGCGCTCGGTAAACAACAGCCACAAGCTCTTGCAGGAAAACTACAAGCTTTCTTGCCCTGAAATCGACTGGATCCTTAAGCGGGTGGGCGAGCTGGAGCCAAATTTGGTCGACATCCGCGAGCCTGTAACTTGCGGCCGCATCACCGGAAAGGGCTTTGGCCGCTGCCTCTACGCGATTATCCGCGACAGCGACGAGGAAGTCTACCGCAAAAAGCTTGACGAATATTCAAGAATCTTTGGCTTTGAGGCGGAAACCTTTGAAGTCAAGCCCGCCAAGGGCGCCCATCAGGTGCGGCTCTAGTGAAAATACTCTTGACCAACGACGACGGTTTTGACGCGCCGGGAATAAACGTTTTGCGCGAGCGCTTGTTGGACGACAACCACACTGTTTACGTAATGGCGCCGGCGAATAACCAAAGCGGAACAAGCCAGTCAATCCATATGAGCGCCGGAATCGAAGTCCGCGAAATCGACGAAAATTTTTTCACTTGCGCGGGCTCTCCGGCCGACTGCGTTATGACCGCCATTCACGGAAAGGTCTTTGACAGGCCCGACATTTTGCTTTCCGGCATAAACCGCGGCCCAAACCTTGGCCTTGACATTTTGTATTCCGGCACTTGCGGAGCGGCGCGTCAGGCGGCTTTGATGGGAATCCCCAGCGCGGCCTTGAGCGTAATGTGGCCCGACGACGAAATTGTCGGAAGCGAGGACGAAAACGAGTACTACGCGATGGCCGACTTTGCCGCCAAAAATTTGTCGGTTTTTAAAAGCATGGCAGTAACCGCGCAAGGCGGCCTTATGCCAAAAGAAAAGTGCGTGTTCACTAACGTCAACGGAATGGCGCAAAGCCGCCTTTACAAGGGCGCCAAGTTCGCGGGCGTTTCCTTTAGGGAATACATCGGCGACAAGGTTGCCCTTAAAGATTTGGGCGGCGGCCGCTACGAAAGGAATTTTACAGGCGGAAGGGTTCACAGCGCGGCGCGGGAGTATTCCGACTACGACGCCTGCGTCGAAGGCTACGCGGCGGTGACCCGCCTTTACGCCGAGCCGTCGGCCGCTCCGACACTAGACGGAATTGATTTTAAGGTGTAATATTGAAGGCGGGGGAAATAAGGGTGGAAAATTCAGTTCTTTCAAACGGAATCAGTCTGTACGTCCAGAATAAAATCGCTGACGCGCTCGCGTTCTTTTTGTCGCTGCCCGACGACTCCGGCGCCGACAATTTTGAGTTGGCCTACTACATTGGCTTGTGCTACGCGCGGCTTGAAAAATACGACGACGCATTGATGTACATAGAGCAAGTCGTCACAGGCGGCAAGGACTACCAGCGCGTTTTGCAGTGCCGCTACCTTTTGGCGATCATTTACGTAAAGAGCGGCCGCAAGCGCCTGGCCGACTTTGAGCTTAACAAGTTATTGGAAACCGGCTACAAGAGCGCCGACGTTTTGGCGTCCCTTGCCTTTATCTCTTGGGAAAACAAGGACATCGACAAGTGCCTGGAGTACTACGAGCGCTCGCTTGAAAAGGATTCGGACAACGTCACGGCGCTTAACGGAATGGGATACGTTTTGGCGGAGGAAGGCCGAGACCTTACGCGGGCTTTGGGCTATTGCAAAAAGGCCTTGAACAACGCTCCGCAAAACGCGGCCTGCCTTGATTCCTTGGGCTGGGTTTACTACAAGCTGGGCCTTTTGGAAGAGGCCGGAAAATACTTAAGGCAGGCGGAAGAAAAGCTTCCGGAAAACGTCGAGATACAAAAGCATCTTAATTCTTTAGCGCAGGCAAGGACAAATCACTGATGAAAAAACTTTTGACTTTTTTGACAGTCTTTTTATTTGTCGCGGCGGCCGGATTTTCACAAAAGTTGGCCGAGCATCTTTTTGACGACGCGGGAAACGTTTCCGGCCTAAAAAGAAGCGCCGAGGCCGGCTTTGCCGAAGAGGAATTCAGGCGCGGCGTCCAGTCCTATTACCGCGGATTCTTTAACGACGCGATCATTCAGTTTGAAAAGGCGCTTTCTTACTTGCCCGACGAAAAGTTGATTTTGGACTGGCTTGGAAAGTCCTACTACCGGGCCGGCATGGAAGGAACGGCGCTTGAGCAGTGGCAGTTCGCAAGCGATTCTGGCTACGGCGGAATTTTGCTGGAGAACAAAATCGAAGTCGTCCGCGAGCGCCGCGTGAACGCTTCGGTGGACCAAGGATTAAGGTACACGGAAACGGGAACTTTTGACGGCCGCAATTTTGCCGGCGGATCAAGCTTTCAAATATTCAGCCAGCCGATTTCGATTTTGGCCAACACCGACGGAACGATTTGGGTTTGCGCCTACGGTTCCAACGAATTGGTCTTGCTTGACATAAACGGAAACGTCGTCCGCCGCGTCACCGGCCCATTGAACGGCTTTGACCGGCCTGTCGATGTCATCAAGTCGCGGGACGGAAAGCTTTTGGTCAGCGAAAGCGCGGGCGACAGAATCAGCGTTTTGAGCGAAGGCGGCCTTTTTGAAAAATACATCGGAAAAAAGGGAAGGGGCGTCGGCGAGCTTGTCGGCCCCCAGTACTTGGCCCAAGACTATTTGGGAAACATTTACGTGAGCGATTTTGGAAACGCCCGCGTCTCGGTTTTTGACAAGGACGGAAACGGCCTTTTTAGCTTTGGCCGCAAGGACTATGCTTTTGGCGGGCTCAAAGGGCCAACCGGCATAGCGGTTAACGGACAAAGCGTTTATGTCGCCGACGGCGTATTGGGCGCGGTTTACGAATTTGACTTGAGCGGAAACTATGTTGACGTTTTGGTTCAAGAAAAGACTTTCGCCTTTCCAGAGGCGATAAAGTTTTCGGCTTCCAAAGACGCCCTCATCATAAGCGACAGAAACAGGATTTTTACGATTGATTTGGGAACGGGTGCCGTTTACGAAAACGCTTTTACAGGCAACGCTCCGTCAAGAATCACTTACGCCGTTCCCGACCAAAACGGGAACATTTTGGCCGCGGACTTTAAGAACAACGAGATTTGCATTTTGTCCAACATGACGGAATTGTTGGGCGGCCTTTTTGTCGAGATAGAAAGAGTGGACGCGGAGCGCTTTCCAACAGTCACGATGAACGTTCGAATTCAAAACCGCCGGCGCCAGCCTGTCGTTGGATTGAGGGCCGAAAACTTTTACATCAGCGAAGGAAAAAGGCCTGTCGCAAAATTGCGCTTTGAGGGCGCCGCTTCGTCAAACAAAAGCGAAGACATTGCGATTGTCATTGACCGCAGCATGGGCTCTGAATGCAATTCCGCGCTTGACCAAGCCGTCCGCGACATAGCAAAAGCGATGCAAGGCGTTGGAAAAATCACGTTGATTTCAAGCGGCCAGATTCCAGTGACGGAATACACCGGCGATCCAAAAGGCTTGTTAAAGTTTTCCCAAACGGCCTTGCAATGCCCCAGAAACGATTCTTGCGCCTTTGACTTGGCCATAAGGATGGCGGTCAACGGCTTGATAAACGCCGAGCCCAAGCGCGCGATTGTTTACATCACCGACGGCCTTATGCCGCAAAACTCATTCGACCATTACGGCTTGACAGACTTGACGGCCTTTATGGACAACAACAGCGTCGCCTTTAGCGTAATCACGTTGCGGCAAGGCGCGCTTGACGAAGAGTTGGACTACATTTACAAAAACTCTTACGGAAAGTCCTATTACGTTTACAGGCCCGAAGGCTTAGGCTCGATCGTTCAAGATTTGCTTGACGTTCCAAACGGCTTGTACCAATTCAGCTTTGAGTCGGTTTTGCAAACGGACATGGGGCGGGCCTATTTGCCGCTTGAAGTCGAAACTTACATAATGAACCGAAGCGGCCGCGACGAGACAGGCTATTTCGCGCCCTTGCAGTAAGCAAGATAGGCAGGCTAAAAGTTAAGCTTTCCGCCAAGGCTCCAGGTCGCTGTCAACGTACAGATGTCGTCAAAGGCGCAAGTAAAGCCCAAATCAATCTCGGTTGTGAGCGCGAAAAATTTTGCGAATTGAAAGTCGGCGCTGTGAATGTATTCGTATGAATGCGTTTGCCTTACAACTCTTGAGTTAACGCTGGACGAGCTTCTCCATGAACAGTTGATGCTGTCGATTCTGACAATCGGAATCTCTTGCTCTCTAAGGCGCTTGAAAATAAGTTTTGCCAGGGCTAAAATCGCGCTTGTTTTTCCGGGCCGCTTCCAGGCGACTGTTCCCTTAATAGTGTAATTGTTCGAATCCTGAAAGCTGAATTCGGCGCCGTTCTTTAACACATTGTCCTTTGTGATGTAAAAGTTCGCCTGCAAGTACGTTGTGTAGACTTGCGTAATGTCGCTTGGCTGGGCGCGCGGAATTTTTAGAGTGGCGGTAAACGAAGCCAAGTATTCGTCTTGCTCAAACCAGGCCGCTATTGGAATGGAGCCGTATTTTCCAAAAATGTTAAAGGCGGCCCAACCCAACTTTAGTTTGCACTGGTTTGTGTCGCTCAATGTCTCGGCGGCCCTTATGTCCCGTGCGACGGCAAACGAAAAGTTTGAAGGAATAAAGAAGTCGCGCTTGTCGGCGTACAAGGGCCTGTTAAAGGTAAGGTCGTATTCGCTGTTGTAGAACTCTGATTGCAAGGAGTCTTTTTGGCTTAGGCCTTTTGTCTTTTCGTGAACGTTGTCCGCAAGAGACCAGCTTATCAAATCGTAAATCGGAGCGGCCGCAAAAAAGTATTTTCGCTGGCCATAGGTATGGGCCAGTTGGAGCGTGTCGTCTGAATAGTTTCCTCCGGCTTTGGCCGCCTCTACGCCGCCGGAAGTTTTTTTCCAAGAAACAGACAGGGAGTTTTTTCCAAGCTTAAAGGGAAACGCAAAGCTAAAAGTGTTTTTGTCGTTGTAATAATAATTTGTCGACGCCGAATAATTTTCTTCGGTTTGGTAATTTATTTGCGGAGTCAGCGAAGCCCAAGGAAGGTAAATCGTGTTTTCGATTTTCGCTCCAACTTTGCGCTTGGAGGCGGCCGAATCTCCAAACGAGAATTCTTTTTTTGTCGCGCTAAGCCATGTCTCGAAATAATTGTCTGTGGACAAAATTTGTCCGCTGTTTTTTAACAGTTTTTGGGAGGCTTCTGTCGAAAGGTTTAGGGCGTACCTAAAGTTTCCGCTTCCAAGATTCAAGGCCGCCGAGTTTTCGGCCTTGGTGTTGAGCGACCATTGCGACGAATCGCTTTTTACGGATCCTTTTAACGCAAGCGGCGTCCCCAAGGCGTTAAAGTCCAGCCCCAAGGAATTGCTTTTGGCGGCCGACTTTGAGTCGCGGTCAAAACTGTATTCCTCGGCAAAAGAAATTGTTTTTAAAAGCGGCGAAGCGGTTGAAACTGAATGAGAGGCGTTTGTAATTACGGAGGAAGCCTCGGCCGCTCGGGCGGCGCTGGCGCTTACCGCGATTTTGGTAATAGTCGCGCTGGCGCTGGCGTCCGCGCTGACGTCGCCTTTTGCGTCGCGATATTTTTCTGTGTAAAAGGTCGCGCTCTCCTGGCTTGCTGCATGAATCTTTACGTCGCTAAGGATTGGAAAGCCATTTTTGTTTTCGACAAGAACGCCGCTCTTTTTCCAGTCGACGGAGTTTTTGTCTTGCGCTATGAAATGCGGCGAAGTCTTTGAAAAAAATATTTCGTCGACTCTAAAAGTTCCGGCCTTGTTCCATTTGTCAGGGCTTTTGGTGTCAAATTCGATTTTTGCCCGGCTGGGAACGACGGAGTTGTTTATTTGCAAATATGAATCCTCTTTGGAAAGGGCCGCGCCGTTTATGTAAATTTTGTTTTCGCTTTTGTCAATCGTCAAGAGCTTCCATCCGGCGGCGCCTTTGTATTGGTCAAGCGCTTTTCTTGAGATTTTCGCGAGTACGGCGGTTTTTCCGCTGCCCAAAACATTTTGGCTGTCCGCGTCCAACAAAAAAACAAGGCCGGTTTCGCTGGCCTCCGAAGCGAGGTCGGCGTAATCATCGTAATTAAAGTTAAAGTACATGTTGATTTCGCCGTAGTCGCCGTGGTCAACTTGATCAAAGTACTTGTAAATCGTTATGACGCTGTTTGACGGCGCGCTTGTGGCCGTTGAAGTCCAAGAGACTTCTTGCGCGTAGTTTGCGGTTTTGTTAAAGCGAGAGGCGCCGGGGTTTACGGTCCTTGTTTGCGCGGTGGTCACGGAATAAGCTTGGTCTTGAACGGTAAAGACACCTTGCGTCGCAAGCTCGTACGGTCCAAAGTAAATCGCGCCGCTTCCTGTGGCCGAGCCGTCGGAGTTTACTATGATAAGGCGGGCGTTTTTGTTTTTAACGCATTGGAAGCGGTCCACGTCCTTTAGCGCGACTTTTACTATTTGCCAATTCGGGCTGCTCTTGTTGAGCGAAGCCATTACATCGACGGCGCTGGAGTCTGAAATTTTCCATGTTGGGATTGAGCCGACCGCCTCGGCCTCAAATTTTTCGTCGTCGCTTACGCCAAGCTGCAAGTAAACGTCTTCGTTGGCGGACAAGTTTTGGGAAAGCTTTATTGCCATTGAAAACGCCGAAGACGAAGAAAGCCCTCCGCCCGCTATCGAAATGGTTTTAGCGGCCCATTCATTTGCGCCGCTTGTTCCTGTCCAAGACCATTCAACCGGAATCATGTAGCCTGTTATGCCGCTGTCTGTCGCGCCTTTTTGGGCTGGCCTTGAGGAATTCTTTCTTGGGTCCAGGTCTATCGCTGACGAAAGCGCTTGCGCAGGGCGGGGATTCAGGCGGGGCGCGAAATTGTCGGGAAGGTTTTTTGCGGCGTTTTGCGCGTTGTAGTTTGTCGTGGCGGCGCTGTCGTTAAAGCCTAAAAGTTTGTAGTAGCCGGTTGTGTTTTTGTTTTCAACCGTTCCCGAAATCGTGTTTTGCAAATTCCAATTTTCGTCTTGGTATTTTACGCGGGAAGCCAGCGTTCCGTAGCCAAAATAAGTTTTTTTAGCTTCGGCGTATTTTGTTGTCGGTGACAAGGTCCAGCGGGTTGCAAATGACGCGTCGCCAGACAGTTTTTCGGTAAAGTTGTAGTTAAAGCCGGCGGCGGCGGCCAAGGAGCCAGCGTCAAAAGTTTTTGAGTCCTCAAACCATACGATGTAAATTTTATCGCTTGATCCTACGCTTGAAGAAATTGAAACTTCGCCTGTTTCGGAATTGTATTTGGCGCCGGAGTCCACCACGCCGTTTTTATATACGATTACCGTTCCGCTAATGGCGTCCGTTCCGATGTCAAAGCGCTTTACTGGAGTGTAATTCCTTGCCCTTAACACAACGTCGTCGGTGTCGGAATAGCCAAGATAAGAGCCGGGAGAGGTTTGGCAAAAGGGGTAGCGGATAATCGCTTCGGCGTAGTCCCTTTTTTTTGTCAACGTGTCGTAAACGTCCGCGTAAAAGCGCTTTTCGCCAAAGAAATTGTCGTTTGTCAAAGCCAAGTCGTCGTCCGCTTGAATGGCGGCATATCGTTCTTCCGCTTTTCCGCTTTGGCTGTGGACAACCAAAAGCTCGTCAATGCGGTTGATGCCCAAATCGTATCTAAAGCATACGGTAAAGGGCGAAAAGCCGGCGGGATGCTGGACGAACAAAACGCTTTTATTGTCAAGGCTTCCAAAAAAACCGCATTGGTCGATGGACGCGGGCGCCGCGCCGGAAGGGTTCGGGACCGGAACTTGTCCGTCCTTTCCGCAATAGGAAAAGCTTGCGACATTTGGACAAAGCTCCGGCTCCGCGGCGCTGTCGGTCAAACCAAAGGTCTTTTGAACGTTTCCCAAAAAGCCGTCTCCAACTCCGCCGCTAGTGTTGGTTCCAAAATTGCCCAATTGATTAAGGCAAAGCGCCGGAGTCGCGCCGCTGGCGAATGTCACCGCGACGGCTGGCAGGGTGCCGTTTTTTTTTGCTGCGCCGGCGCTGGGGCTTAAGACCAACATTTTTCTAGAAGGAACAACCAAAAAGTCTGACGATGAAAGCTTTTTGTATTTTCTTCCGCAGGTGTCCTTGTACGCTCCGTTGTAGCTTTCTACATAAACATCCTGAATGTCAGCCGTGACTTCAAAAGACGGCAGCGCGAACATTCTTCCCGTCAAGAACGAAGACTTGGCGCGGTTTGAGTCGTTTACGGAGTTTTTTCCGTAATAAGTTTTGTCCTTTGAAGCGAGCATGTCGTAGCGCAAGGCCGCGTCAAAAGTCCACTTTCCGTCGGGGTCCGCGAACTTCGCGCTTACGCCCGGCGCTTGGTTTTCGCCTCCGCCAATGCCGCGGCTAACGTCGTCCACCGAATAGCTTGACGGAAAAACAACCTTTCGGTTCGCGACGCGCATTTCTTTAAGGTAGCCGGCGCCGTTCATATATCCGGCGGCAAAGGTATTTTTGTTGAATTCATCGGCAAAGGCCGCTTCTATGTACCAATGCTTGTTGACCGTAAACCACAAAGACATGTCAACTTGCTGGATGAATACCGGCGTTCCAAAAGAAAGCGTAAAGTCTTTTCCCCAGCCAAAAGTCGCGGTGATAGTTTGCTTTAGTTTTGACGTCCAATAGCCTTGGGCGCTAAACTCGATTTTATTGTCGCGGACATCCCAATCCAAAAATTTTGTTCCGGCAGGAATCGTTTCCGGCGGCAAGTCTTTTCCGACAACCATTGGGCCAGAACCGCTTGCGTCAATCGTTTTTGTGTCGTCGCAATAAGCCTTGCTTGAAAAAGCCGCCGACAGCGCCAAAAGGAAAAAGGCCAGAAGAAGCCCCTTTGTCTTGGGCCTTTCGCACAAAGCCTTTGCGTCGTTGGACAAAAGCCGCGCCTTGTGAATCTTAAGGCCAGGATTTTTTTGAGAGATTTTTAAAATCGTTTTTTCTATCGTCTTTCTCTTTTTTTCGCCAAAGTCAAAAAGCTCGTTTTGCTTTTCCGCGTCTGCGTCAGTCGTGTTGTTGATTGTTATTCCCAAGAGCCTTATCGCGCGGCCGGCTTGGTATTTTTCCCTAAAAACGCTTACCGCGCGCGAGAACAAGTCGTCCACGCTGGTGACGTTTTGCAGCCTTGTGTTTTGCGCGCTTACAGTCGTAAAGTCGTCGTAGCGGATTTTTATCGCGACAGTTTTTCCAGTAAGGTTGTCTTTTAGCAGGCGGAACATCAACTGTTCCGAAAGCGAAAGCAAGGCGCGCTCGATTTGATTCCATTCAATCAAGTCGTATTCGTAAGTGTTTTCTATTCCGCAAGAATGGCTTTTGGGCTCGGACAAAAAACCCGGCGGCTCTACGCCTCGGACAACATTGTACAAAAAGCCCGCGGTGGCTCCGCCAAAAACGCTTGCAAGCAATTCTTCCGAATGCTTTCTTATGTCGGAAGTTGTGTTGAAGCCTGCCGAGCGCAAGCGCTCCAAAGTTTTTGCTCCGACTCCCCAAACCTTGTCCAAGGGAAGGGAAAGCATAAAGTCTTCCTCTTTTCCGGGAAGAACGGCGTAAAGGCCGTCGGGCTTTTTTAGGCCGCTTGAAATTTTCGCGATGTAATTTGTCGTCGCTATTCCAACCGAAACGGTAAGGCCCGTCCGCTCAAAAACAGTCGCCTTTAATTTTTTGGCGCATTCAATCGCGTCGCCAAAAAGGCGCTCGGTTCCCGTCATGTCCAAAAAGGCTTCGTCGATTGATATTTGCTTTACGTCCGGAGAGAACTCGCCGAATATCGACATGATTTTTTCAGAGTATTCCGAGTAAAGCTTGTAGTTTCCGCGAGTGTAAATCCCGTTGGGGCAAAGCTCAACCGCGCGCGACAAGGGCATCGCGGAATGAACGCCGAACTTTCTGGCCTCGTAACTTGCAGTGGAAACGACCGCGCGCCTGTCGCCTGGAAGGCCGCCGACAATCACGGGCTTTCCGCGCCATTCAGGATGTTCCAGCTGTTCCACCGAAGCGAAAAAAGCGTCCAAGTCGACATGGAAAAAACATTTTTTTCCCTCAAAGCTCATTCTTGGACCTTCCGCAAGTTGATTTGGTCGCCGCGCGCTTCGTAAACCAATGTCTCGCAAAAATACATGGGCCTTTGGTTTTCTTCGTCAAGGTAGTAAGCGTTTATGATTATGTCTTGGTCAGAGCTTGAGTCTGGCGTGTACATTACTGTAAGCTTTTTGGGAGGGTTGTCAGGCAAAAGAAATTCCGTGGACTTTTCTGACGAAACTGTGTCGTACACGGAAAAATAAACCGGGTTCGCGTTCTTGCCGTTCACAATAATTGAAAACCTTTCGGCGTCTTTTGAAGAAACAATTTCAACGCGGCGAATCTTTCCGCCGTAATATTCGGTGTCGTAAACCTGAGCGGAGGTTCTTTCCAGTTTTTCGGAATTGAACACGCGGGCTTTCATATGGTATGGCTCGATCTTGGTGAAGAAGATTCTGTTCAAGGAAAAAATGAACGCGCCTGAAAAAATCGAAAGGCCGGCAAAACAAAAAGCGCTTGTGATGACGTAGCCAACGATTCTTTTCTTGTTGTCCTTGGCCTTGATTTTTAGCCGCGCCAAGATTCTTAGCCAAAGCAAGTTAAAGGGGACGAGCGCAAAGGCCAAGACAAGGTTTTCCTTGAAGCCGCAAAAAATCAACTTGTAAATTTTTATTCCGTCTGAAAAAATCAATATTGAATAAACAAGCGGAAGGTAGGGCGTGATGAAAATCGCGATGAAGATAAAAAGCGAAAGGCGGCTTTTAAAAGCGCGCGACAAAGCCAAAATCAAATATTCGACGGCGAACAAGTAAAACAATGAAATGTCAAAAAGGCTAAAGATAAAAATGTTCAAGATCGCGCTTATCGACAAAATGTATTCGTAATGGTATGTGGACAAGTGGGAATGGCGGCCCAGTTCAAGCGGATAGATTGTCGACACGATAAAAAAGGCGGGCGCGAGCTTTATCATAAACAAAACCATTGGATTCCTAACGCCGACGCTTTGAAAAAGACGCGCGAGTCCCTGGCCAAGATAAAACGAAAGGGCGACGACAATGGCTGTCAAAAGAATCAAATAATTTGACCTAAGCGCCCGCCTTTTTATTACAACCAAGCGTTTTGTCCTTCGCCTAAAGATAAAGGCAAAGTCGGCCAAGATGAACATTGCCGCCGCCAAAAAAAGCATTACGCTGTAAATTATCGACTTTTCCTCAATCCAATATCGCTTTGAAAAAAGGCTTACCGGAATGTAATGCTGGCTCCACTCGGCGCATTTTTGAACGTCGATTCCGGCAAAAAAATCCTTAATCGAGTTAATCTGGCTTGCATGGGCTTCCTTGTCAGGAAGAAGCCTCAATGATATCGCGGGAATCTCCCTGCTTAAAAGCGAGGACAAAATCGCGTCGTTGCGCAAAAGATTGTTCTTAAAAAGCGAAAGAAAAATTCCGCCAGAAATCGAGTAGGGGCAGGAATTCCTGTCCATGCTGTCGCACAAGAGCCTGCAAAAATAGTAGGGTGAAATTTTTCCGTTGGAGCCTGGAATGACGTGGGTCTTGTTCCTTGCGTCAAAGGACAAGACAAAGGCCGCCGCGTTTTGCATGCCTTCAATGTTTTTGCAAAACACTTCCGAGCCGGACATTTTTTCGTTGCCGGCGATGTTTTGCCTGTCGCCAGCGGTAAGGACAACTTTTATGTCAAAGGGAAAAGACGCCGCGTGAAAATAGTTGATTAGCTCGATTAAGAAAAAGCGGTTTTCATAAGCGTCTTCTTGCGGCGTCATTAAAAAAATCGTCCAATCGCTTTTGTCGCCGGCGCTTGAGGGCAAGTCCAGCGTTATGTTGTAAGGAAAGTCGGCGAATAGCGCCGAGGAAAGGGGAGCCTTGGCAGTCTTAAAGCCCGCTTTTTTTATAAAGTTTGAAGTCGCGTCGGAAAGCGCTAGCCCTTTTAATTCTTGTCCAAAAAGCTTTTGGGGCGCGAAAGTTCCTTGCAAAAAGAAAGCCAAAAAGAGAAGCGAGAGCGTTTTTTTAACAGGAACTTTTAAAAAATGCATTTAAAACATTATACCATATTATGCGCTTTGTTTTCAATGGCAAAAACTGCTTGCAAAAAGGGCAAAAATATTGTAAACTTTAAAAATGTTCAGGGCAATCGGAAACATATTGATTCTCATAACTCTTGTTGGAATGCTGACGCCCGCGGCCATCGGCCTTTTGTTTTTTTATCCCTTTTGCCCAAAGGTTTGCTACGCGATTTCCGACTACATAGTCAACGTATGCGCGCGCCGTGTTTTTGCGATCATGAGCGTCTACAAAAAATTCCGCCTTTCATTCAGCAAGGACAATTTTGAAAATCTTCCCGAGCAGTTCATCATTGTGTCAAACCACCAAAGCCTTTTGGACATTCCGATTTTCATGAATTTTTTCAAAGGCCGCGACGTTCGTTTTGTGGCGAAAGACACGCTTGGAAAAAACTACATTCCGCTTGTAGGGCCAATGCTAAAAAGCCACGGCCACTGCTTTATCCCCAGAAAGGGCGGAACGTCATTGGTAATGCAAAGAATCGATTCCTTCGCAAAGCGCTGCTTGAAAAATAAATGGAATCCTGTCATTTTTCCAGAAGGAACAAGAAGCAAGACCGGCGCCTTGGGAAAATTTTACAGCGCGGGCTTTAGAAGAATTTCCGACTCGACAAAATTGCCTGTGGCGATTTGCGTGGTTGACGACGGATATAAAATCAACGACATCCAGCGCGTTATGGAGAACATGCACAAAATAAACTACCGGGCAAAGCTTTTAAAAATATGCCCTCCGCCCGCGACAAAAGAAGAGCAAATCGCGCTTTTGGAAGAGGCCCAGACCCTTATGCAGGAACAGTTGGACAAGTGGCGGAGCGGAGCCGAAGCCTAAAAGACAATTCCATTTAAAACAAAAAAAACCGCTCGCGTTGAGCGGCTTTTTTATAAGAACTTGACAAGGCTCTTATTTAAAGTCTTTAGGACGTCTTTCAACGCGCTTGCACTTTGAGCATTCAGCGACGTTCTTGAGTCTTCCGTTCTGCAAAATTGTTTTCATAACGATCTCGGCGCCGCAATCAGGGCACATGAACTTTTGCGTGGCAACGGTTGTACGAGAGTTTTTACTAGCTCCGGCCATTCTATTCCTCCAAAAATTATTTGCAATTAAGTTTTAATATTTTATTGAAAAACGCAAAATATGTCAATACTTGGGAAAAACAAAAAAACGCGTAGCGGGGTTCCGGGCGGCAAAGCGCTTTGCGCGTTGAGCTTGCTGTTAAGCCCCAAAAGGCGCAAAGCGCGCGTTTGACGCTCGGGTTCCCGCGAGAGCGTTTTATTTTTTTTCTACGATTATTGACAATATTTGGCGTAATACTGTATAATTTTCATACATTTTCTAAAAAGTTCAAGGATATTCAAAAAATGGATGAAGAAATTTTAACAATCGAAGAAGTAGCCAAGTACCTTAGAGTTTCAGAAAGAACAGTATACGATTGGGCCCAAAAAGGCGAGATTCCCGCGGGAAAAATCGGAACGGTTTGGCGCTTTAAAAAATCAGAGATAGAAAAATGGGTCAACGAGCGCCTGACTTCTGGCAGCCGCCTTTCTTCGCCGACGATGGCGGTTCAAATTAAAAACATACTGTCGCCCGACAGAATCATTTTCATAAACCAGACTACAAAGCGTGACGCCTTGGTGGAGCTTTCGTCCGCGCTTAGCAAGGCTCCGCAAGTGAAAATCGCCAAGGAATTGGAAACTGAAATCCTAAAGCGCGAAGAGCTTATGTCCACCGCAATCGGCCGCGGCATAGCGATTCCGCACGCCAGGCTTTCCAGCGTAACCGACTTGGTAATGGCGGTCGGAATCTGCAAAAATCCCATCGCTGATTTTGAAACGCTTGACGACCAGCCGGTAAGCCTTTTGATTATGATCGCCGCGGCCTACAACCAGCACTCGTACTACTTGCAGACTTTGTCGCACCTAAGCGCAAAGCTTAAGGACAACGCCTTGCGCGACAGCCTGCTTTCCGCCGCCAGCGCCCAAGAAGCCTACAAACTTTTGGTCTCTTAATCAATAAGGCAGCGTCCGTAAGGACGCGGTGACTCCGCTCGAAATAATAATTTTTGCCTTGCAAACGAAAACACGAGCGGCTTAGGGCAGGTCTACGCTAATCCAGTTTTTTGTCTCGGAATGCTCTTTGGCCACGCGTCCCATGTCAACGGGCGCGGTCGTTTCGCACAAAAGATAATTTGTTCCGTCTACCATAATGCGCGCTCCCGGATAGGGCAGGTCAACGCCAAAAAGCGCGTGCGAATAAACGCCGGAAACGAACAGCTCTGTCTTTACGCCGTAATGCTCCATCAAGACGCAAAGCAAAAGCGCGCGGCTGTCGCAGTCCGAGCCTTGGTTTTGCAAAACGCTCGTCAAGTCGTTCAAGTCGCTTGTGTCTTGGTTTCGCTGGTAGCCAAAGTCTTGCGTCCAAGCCAAAAGCTTTTTGCAAATTTCGACGTTGGGGTTGCTTGGATTTTTTGTAAGCGCGTCGGAACTTAGGGCCGCGTAGATTGATTGGGCGGCCGAGTCCAAACGGGAATAAGCTTCCCTAAAGACAAGGCGGTAGTAGCGCTGCCAAGCCTCTTTCCACTGCTTTTGTTTTGCGTAAAGCGTAAGCACGCTAAATTCGCGGTCAATGACAAAGCGGCCCGATTCTTTGGCTTGAACGGGAACAAGGGCAAAGACTTCCTTGTCTCCGACTTTGATTTTAACGTTCTGTGTTTCGCCGGAATTAAAGGCGTAGCTTGTTACGACGCCGGGAAGCCTAAAGTCTTTTTGGTTAAGGCAAAGCGAGTCGACCGCGCTAAGAATGAATTGCTGGCAGTCGTCGGCGACGCTCTTGTCGGCGTAGCACAAGACGACCAAGTGGATGGGCTTTTGCTCGGTGGTGACCGAGACTCCCCAGCCGGATTGCGCGGTGCCGTTCCCCGGAAGCTGAAAGGAGTATTGCGCGATTGAGGCGTGGCGGCCGTTCCACAAAAAGCCGTCGATCTCTCCGTCGGCATTAAGCTTGTTCAAGACGTCTTCCATTGCCAAGTCGCTTCGCTCGTATCGTTCCTGCGGGAACATTTTTATCGCGACGCGGACTTTCATAAACTCGTGCTCCAAGTAAAAAGAAAGGCCGTCGTCTGAAGCGTCCTTTACGACAAAGCCTTCCGGCAAGTCCAGGTTCCAGCCATAATAAGAAGAAGAATAAAATTCCGCAAAGGCAAAAATCGGAGCGAAAAATAAAATCGCGGCCGCGGCCAAAAGTTTTAATGCGCGCATAGCTTCCAGTCCTTGAAAAATCTTTGCATATTATATATTATTTTTGTCAAAATGAAAAGCGAAAGTTTAATTCCAATCGTCTACGAAGACGACGAAATAATATTGATAAACAAGCGCTCGGGCCTTGCAAGCCAGGGCGGCGTCGGCGTCGGAAAAAGCGTCGACACGGAGCTTTCCGCGCAAATCGGCCAAAAGGTTTATTTGTGCCACCGCTTGGACAAGGACACCAGCGGCCTTTTGCTTTGCGCCAAGACTTCCGCCGCCGCCAACAAATGGTCGCGCCTGGTCGGCGAAAAGTCAGTCAAAAAGGAGTACATGGCCCTTTGCTTTGGCCAGCCCAAAAACCCCAGCGGAAAAATCACGCTTCCCGTAAAAGAAAAAGGCCAAAGCAAAAGCGCGGTCACTTACTACGAAAAGGCCCAGCTATCGGACTTTATGCAGGAGGAGGCCAAAGCGTCAAGGCTGGACCTTTGCCTTATGAAGCTTACGCTTACAACGGGCCGCACCCACCAAATCCGCATACACTTGGCGCAGAGCGGGCTTCCGATTGTCGGCGACGACAAGTACGGCGACTTTGGCCTTAACAAGGCCGCCAAGCGCGACTTGGGCTTAAAGCGCCTTTGCCTTTGCGCCTTCCGCCTTACGCTTCCGCTTGCAAGCGGACAGCAAACTTTTGAAATCTCTCCCGACTTTCCTCTTTAACGTCATAGCGCAAAACTCTTGACAAATTTGATGGGGGGGGGGG
>OCVV011347371.1_pt1 | contig 20387 bp, 11 predicted proteins | sample 1539721 | NCBI WGS metagenome assembly OCVV01 (sample SAMN02144230, study PRJEB22623) | gut metagenome | biome: sheep rumen | host: Ovis aries | place: New Zealand
ATTGCAATAAGTTAATGAGAAAAGATCAAATTTATTTTATCAATAGAACAAGTCAAAAAGCAAATTTGTATTGTTTAAAGGAAGCTACCGTTAGTGAAGGTGGGCCAAGAGAAGTGAATGACATTGTAAAACTTTATAATAGGGGCGAATTTGTTTCTGTTCCTAATCCTGAGTTTATTGATTTAATTGCTGAGGTATTATTAAATGAATGATGCAAAATTAAGAATTCATTTTGTTTTGGAAGGAAATGAAGAATATGCTTTATTTCAACTTATTGAAAAAGCAATGAAAAGTACTTATATTGAGATGACATATAAAAATTGTCGTGGTGGTGGGACTATACCGGCATTCTTTCAAGCAGCTTTAGCATCGGATAATTATGATATTATTTATTGTGTTTATGATGTCGATTTTAAACCAAATGACGAGAACGGAATGTATGCTAGAATTAGAAAAGGTTTATATAAAGTCCTTGGAGAAGAAAGTGAAATAGATAAGATTAGCTTGTGTACCAATCCTAATACATTGTTAGTTTTGCTATTAGGATATACAGATTTATCAAATCTAAAGGATATTAAAGCTGATAAGAAATCTAATACTGAATTGATTCGTAAGTATTGTTCTAAAATAGGAAACAAGAAATCATATGATGCATCTGAATGGCAATTAGAACTAATCAAAAATGATTATTTATTTAACAATAGTGCATCTTTTGATAAAATGTTTGAAAGCTGTAATCTGATTAATGAAAAGTATAAAGAAGATGGGATAGGTAGTAATATTTTAGGGGTTATTCAAGCATTAATTATGGATGATGTTGAATATTTTAAGAAAAGAATGGAGGAATAATTGTATGGATTTACATGAAAAACAAAAAGTAAAAGAATTATTGCAAGAAGTGTTAAGAGATTTAAATGTCAATCCTTCAATAAATATGGCGTATTTTTTAAATGCGATTGATGAATCAAATAAAGATATAAAAGCATTAAAATCGAGTGTTCAAAGAATGATGCAACAGCAAGCGATTATTGAACAAAAACTTGACTTAATTTTGAGAAGAATAGGTTGATGTTAAAGGTATAATGAAGATGCTCAATGGGGTACAGTAAAAAATGTTGTAGATGTACAATTTGTGCATCTTCTTTTTTGACTCGTTTTTGCAGCTTTCTAAAATTTGAGGTTGTTTGAAAGAAATTTTATATCATAAAATCTTCATTTTTATTTTGCTATTGCTCAAGGCCTCGAAAAATACATACCATTTTCAGCAGTCTCCTAATCTGACTGCCTTTTGGTGTTGCATGTAATTGGTATTCGGCCGGTTATGTTATATAACACATAATGCAATGGCTTGTACATAAAATATGTCATATTTTACATAAAAGCATTTACAAATTCATTAAATGTTGTATAATGGAATCGGAGGGGATATTATGTCAAATTTGCAACGATTTTTAGACGATAATTTAGATACTATTACAATAGATGATAAGAATAGTCTTAGTTTAGAAAATGAGTTAGGTGAAGCAATAATGATTCGAAGAAAGCATTTAGGAATGTCACAGTCAGATTTGGCAAAAGCATCCGGAATTCAGCAAGCCAATATATCAAGGATTGAGAAAGGACATTCAAATTTTACAATTAATCAATTGAAACGAATCGCGAGTGCCCTGGGAGCTAGTATAACAATTCGATTGGAGTGATTTTCATGAAAAATAAAATATATGATTTGTCAATAAAATCCTTAAGAGGAATTAAGAATCTAGAACTAAAGCAATTAGGTGATGTAAATGTTATACTTGGTGATAATAATTCTGGTAAAACAACGATTCTAGAAGCTGTTGAATTATTTAGAAAAAAAGGAATCTATAATGTAATTCGTGTTTTAAATAATAGATCTGTAAACAGGACAACCAATATAGATGATTTTTTATACTTATTTAATGTAGATGACAAATTAGTTGATGTATCTATAAATTCATCCTTAGGTAAGAGCAATGTAGCCATGGATTATTCATTAAATAAGATAAATTTTAGTTCTGAAATCTTTTTGAGTGATAAAAATGATGATAAACTAAAAAATGTATATTCCTTCATTATTGAACAGCAAAAACTTGAAGGTAAGGAACTAGAGCAAATAAAAGGTAAATATCAATATAATGAGTATATAGAAAACTATTCATTTATTCCTTTAGATTTTTCTTATAATATGGTAACCGATAAAGATGATGCAGAAAGTAATAGAATTATATATGAATCTCCATTTGAGCATTTTAACTTAAATGCTAGTATGATATCTAATATAAAAAAGAATGAGGCATATTATAGAATATTCATTCAAGTTTTAAGGATATTTGATTCATCCATTAATAAAGTAGATATATTAACTACAAACAATTACTTTAATGGTAGCCAGGAACCTGTTATTTATATTCAATGTGATAATAAGGATCCAATGCCTATTGCAACATATGGAGATGGAATTAAAAAGGTTATTTGTATTGCATCTATGATAACCTATTCTATAGGCGGTGTATTATTAATTGATGAAATAGAAACATCTTTACACCATAACTATTATTCTGATGTTTTATATTTCTTAATTAAGGTTGCAAAGAAATTTGATATTCAATTATTTATTACTACTCATAGTAAAGAAATTGTAGATGTATTCTCTAAGTATAACATAGAAAACAAATTAGAATCTAATATTAAGTTTTATACATTAAAGAAAAAACAAAATAAAACAAACAGTAGAATGCTTAATGATTCTGAGGTGGTTCAATATAATAATCTTGGTGTTGAGGTAAGAGATTAATGGAAGATTTTACTGATAATAAAAGAGAAAAAGAGAATACAATTATCTTTGTAGAAGGAATATCGGATTTGGCATTCTTAAGCTTATTAATGAATAAATGGAAAGGGTATACATATGTGCAAGATTATAGGATACAAGAAACTAAAAAAGGCATGAAATGCTCTTTGTATACGAACCAAAAGCATAATATAATCATATTTTCTGTAGGTGGAATAGAAAACTTTAATCTTGGTTACAATTTATTATCTCCATTAATTAAATCCTCATTAACTAAAAGTATAGTTATGATTATTGATAATGATTTAAACGATGAAGAAAAGATTATAAAAAACCTACATTTAGGAATTAATGTAAATGCAAATAAATGGGTTAAGAATAATATTAAGGATGATTATGAAGAAGATAAGGAATTAAATACTTATATTAAAATAATTCCGGAGAATAAAACTGGAGCTTTGGAGACGGTTTTAATAGAGGCTATAAAAAGGAATGAAGCTGATATTGCTTCTTCGGCACTTAATTATATTGATAATTTAAATGAAAAAGAATCTAAATACATTTCTAAAAGAAGGCTTAAATTAAAAGCCAAAACGGGTGTTATATTTAATCTAATATCACCAGATAAAACCTTTGATGCTTTGCAAAAGAAGTTTGAACTGATTGATGTAAATGGTGTGACTATTACAGAATGTTTTGGTTTCTTAAAAAGTGTAATATAGAATATATCTTAAGCTTGTCAACTTAGTGAGTGGGCAAGCTTTTATGCTTTTTATCTTCCAAAAGGATTAAGTGTTTTAAACAAGGAAAAAATTAGACATATAAAAAAAATATATAAAAAGTTTTTTTCTTTTATAAATGTACGAAAATGAACAAATTCTTTTGTTTTGTCCGTAATTTTGCTGAACAATAACATAGGAATTGCACAACACTTTTTAAAGATTTTACACATTTTTTCCCATTTGTTCCCATAATTCGTATGTAAAAATCGAACAGTATAAACGAATAGTGTAGTGTTGCATTTTATTTTATACAATGTTATAATAACAATACTGAAAAAGGAAAACGTTTTTTGTTTTTGTTATAATCATTTTTATGAACAAATGAATAATTTTATGAAGAGGCAAAACTAGAGAAATCTAGTGACGCAAAGCTATAGGGTCTAAAAGAGACAGCCAGTTGCAAAAGTATTTTGATATTCGCTTTGCAAATGGCTTTTATTTTTATAATTTGGTGTTAGCGTTTTCAAGAAACGGAGGTGTATGGAAATGAGAAAGAAAAATAAAATATTATTCTTAATATGCGCAATGGTCCTTTTTATTGCTGGATCTATAACTGTCTTTGCAGAAATTATTGCAAGGCTATCTGTTCGTGGAGAAATTGAGATTACATCTACTGAGATATCTGCTACTGCAACACATACATCCTCTATATCGAGCTTTAGCTTAACCTTTGATGCCGCAGGTGATAGTAAATATATTACTGCTGAAACTACAAATAATACAACTACAGATTCCTTGCATGTATATCATCAGTTAGCACTAAAGAGTGGAGGATTAAATACACTTTCTGCTGCAATTTTAGTTTATTATAATTCAGAATACATGGGTACATTATCTGATGTCATTTCAAATAATATTAAGCTTACAGAGGAGACCTCTTTAATCGCTCCTGGTAAGAGCCTATCTGATCGAATTACCTTTGAATTACACAATAGTGCTCCATCGGGCTTATTCGATGGAAAGGGATTTGGAATTACCCTAACTACATATACAGAAAATATGGATTACGAGAATTATATTCTTGTAACGAATTCGGCTGAATTTGAAGCAGCAATAGAAGATATTAATAGTGGCTATTTAACTGTAAATCCAACAATAGTACTTCAAAATGCAATTACATTAACAAATGCAGTTACTATTGAAAATCCTACAGTTATCGCAACGAATGGATATGCCCTAACTGGTACAATTACTGTAAATGATACAACATCTACAGACCCTGATGCCTTACTTGAAATCTTAGGTACAGGTGCTGTTACAACACCTACCTTAGGTGCAAATTATGATTTAGCAGGTGCTAAGAATTTAGTTAAGAATTATGCACTATTAAAATCAAACCAGGGTATTGTATCTGGTACACCATTAGATATTATTGGCCCTTATGGCTTTTATGGCCTTACCGTTACAACCGATGGTGCAACAAGCTATAATTCAACTACTCATGAACTATCTGCTTCCGTAAATTATACAACAATTTCTAAGATTACTGTTGGTGGAGATACCACTGCAGATATTAGAGTTTTAGGTAGCATTGGTGCACTTACTGCAGCAAACCTATCTCACCTCCCAGCTGCAGATGCTATCATTTCTAAGAACTTGTTCTTACCAACTGCAATTCCAGGGGAAAATGCTACAATTAGCTGGCAGTCTAGTGATGAGACAGTAATGGATAATACCGGTAGAATTGTAACCGATAAGGAAATTGATGAGGATATCACCCTAACTGCAACAATTAAGGTAAATGATACGATTTCAACTAGCGTTTATAATTTCAAGGTATCTAGCCATACCAATGAAATTAATTTCCAAAAGCTAATTCAGGAGATGTCTCCATTAATCATCACATTAGTCGATGATGATACTGAGGCTACAAAATATTATTTACCAAATGTAGGTGCTTATAATTATGATACAGGAGTCTTCGCAAGCTCTTATGATTATAGAACTACCTTTAGTACTCCATCTACAGTCCCAACAATTACTTGGAATGCATATCCAAATATTAATTTAACGAGTCTTACCTATTCAATGACTACAGCACAGTCAAGTGAATTTGATTATATTACCGTTGATTCTACAACGAATAATAAGATTTATTTAAATGCAAATACCTTATCTAATTATGCACAAATTACCGTTACTGGTACATTTGAAAATGGAGAAGTATATTCTAGTGTTTTAAATATTTCTATTGTTTTAGGCTCTAATACTCAGTTACTTGAAAAAGCATTCAGTAGTGTTGATGAAGCCTTAGATAATATTTCCATTTTAGGTAATATTTTAGCTACTCGTAAGACCTCAGGAATTATTGGCGAGAAGGGTGATTTCACCCTACCTGCAAAATATGGTGATTTATATACGATTGCCTACTCTTGTGATTCGGATATTATTCCTAGCATTACAGCAGTAGTAGAGGATGAGGTAACTACAGGCTATAAGTTTACTGTTGATCCAACTAAATTTAATTCCAGTGAAACTTCGATTCCTGTATATGTAACCGTTACATATCATAGAACAGAAGGAGATCCAATTTCAAAGCAAAAGGCAATTTATGTCGACGCTCCTGCAGCAATCCACAAGGATGATGTTGGTGGTATTTCTATCTTTAATACCTTAAAATACCAAACATTTACTACGATTGGAGAAACTAAAAATAATGGCTTTACTACATCAGAAACCATAGTTACAGATAATGGTTATGATTATTTATTAATTCGTGATATCGTTGGTGATGCTACATATTTATCTGACTATCGTGCAAGAAGCTTATATTTGACAATGAATGGCATAACCTCATCTTCAGACTATCAAGCACCTGTAGAGACCGTTAAGCTATATGTTTCACCTACAAATAATACATCTACAACCGATACATTAGCTTATGATTTTATTAAGCTAATTCAGTGGGCAACAGGTAATACCAAGGTTCAAGCTTCAACTGTTGTTTCAAACACAGCAAATTTAGGTGCTTATAGTACAAAGGTATCGAATGGTGAGGATTATTTAACTGAAAATGAATTAATTGTACTTGAAACCTTCTATAAGAATTCTACTGGAGATGATGGTACTTTATGGAATGCATTAAAAGCACAATCTATGGAGACTGCACCTGGTTATATTTATGATAATCCTGCATTAATTGAGGCACTATTAGCTTCATTAACTGAAGAAATTGGTACAACTGGAAATTGGTGGGAAAACACAAATAATTGTACCTATGGTAAGATTTATGCTAAATACCTAGAAATTGTTAATCGTTATGCGATTACTACATCCGAAAATGAAGAGGATATGGCTCCAGCTCAAGAGGTATATAATTCTAAATTCTATTATTCCTTTACAACTGCCGCAGAACATTCTCAAGATGGTACAGCAACAACTACTGTTTCCTTCCCTTGTAAATATATTAATGCAAACGGAACTTTAGTTTCTGGTTATTGTAATCGATATAAGGAGGATCAGTATCAACGATCTGGCTCAGGTATGCATCAGGGTACCTACGCAGCAGGAACAACTCGTGGAATTGCAGCAGTAGATTTATATGCCGCATCCGCTACAAATCCATATGATAGTGATAAGACAAAATATATCACTAAAGCCGAATTAATGGTATTAAAGGCATTCTGGTTAGCTGCAATTTCTAGAAGAAATGGAAATGCTGATGTTGAAGCTTCCAACAATGTGGTGCATACATTTAGTGCTGCATCAACCACTAGATTTACAAATGCACTTGCTGAAGTAGATGGACAGCTACCATATCCAGATTATAAGATTACTGATTTCCAATATTATGGACAGGCTATCTTAAATGCATTTGATGCATGCTTAGCTGTTCCAACCTATTTATCATCTAATGGTATTAATTTATTAATTCAAAGCTTCTATGACCACTATAATACAAATGGTTATGCCCTAAAGGCATATGGTAGTGATGTTGCATCTCCATTTGCATCTCAATTAGAAAAAAACGTTCCTGCAGTTACCAATTTAGATAATTTAGAGAGTGGTTTATCCTTCTTTAAGAATTTAACTACGCTAGATATTAAGGGTAATAGTAGCTTATACGCATTCTTAGGTGATTATGGCTTATCTCAGGCCTTTGCAAGAATTACTTTAACAAATACTAAGCTAACAAGCTTAACAATGCAGTATGTATCTCCAAAGTGGAATACATTTGATTTAACAAGCATTAAGAATTTAGCATCCTTATCTATCCTAGATGTTTCACACAATCTGGGGCTAAGGGTAGTTACTCCATTATTACATTCAAATAGAGGAAGCTATACGAGTGTTAGTTTTGAAGATATAGGAGAGGTATATGAATATAATGCCTTTACCATCGATAATTTAGCATATTCTTGTAATGTTACTTATTCTGATACAAGCCTTGCAAAGAAAACAAAGCATAAGGTTTCAGGCAATGCCTCAGTATTAATTAATGCGAGTGGTATTGAAGATTTTGTTTCTGAATACCTATATTTAACTAACGTTATTTATGATGATGAGGGTCATGCAAAGGATGTTTGCTGGAGAATTGAACAGGGTAATGAAATTAATGGTTCAGAGATTAATACTGGTGGAAAACTTGATGAAATTAATTCTGTTCGTGCAATGAATTTAAGAATTTCTCCATATTATTACTGTAATACAGAATTCACATATGATGGATATACCTTCACGGCCAATAATCTATATAAGATTACCTATGAGGGAAGTACAATTAAAGTAGCTCAAGTAAATACTGTTGACGGAAAGACTTATCCAATTGAATTATTAGAAGAAGAGCCTACAACAGATTTAACAGCAGTTGAAACATTAGCAAATAACAATGATCCAAGTGTTATTACACATAACCCTCCAGTTACTTTTGATGGTGAAAGTGTACATAATACTGTTCAAGAAGGAGTTAGAACAGGTACAATTTATACTCAAAGCACAGATCTTTCCGGATCATCTACGGCATACCACATTTATATGTACTTTCACGTATTTAGATTTTTAGCAAAGACAGGAGATAATTCTGGTAGTTCTGAATATTATTATCTAAGAGCTAACAGCCAAGAATTGACGGCTACAACGGATGCGGTTGATTCAGATTGTTACATGACGATTTTGGCTGAAAATGAGGCAAAATTCGTTGACTATTTAAGAATTAATGCAAATGTAATTACGAGTGCAAAGCTTACGGATGAATTTGGAATTACAGCCGATGCTGACAATAATATTTATTTAGGCTTGGAAACATTAAGTTCAGCAGTTGCTGATAAATACATCTATAATAGCAAATATAAGATGTTTATGTGTGATTCTGGATTTAGAGAAGAATTAGGCTCGAAAATTCAAATAGGTACAGAATCTAGTCAATATACCTTTACAAGTGACACAGGTAAGCGATTAAGTGGATTTAGAGCGCATATAGAGTCTACTGGAACTCATCTAAATATAATATCAGCTGTCTTTACTGACAAAAATGAAACTAATAATTTAACAAGTACAGGCCCGAATAAAAATCAATACAGATGTTTATGGTACTTGGACAGTTCGGATTCTACTGGTTATTTTGGAGAAACTCCATCCCAGTGGGATATTTTAGTAAGCACAAATACGCCTTCTATTACAGTTGAAACTGCATTAGGAGATAAATATACGGTTACATTCAATTGTTATACAATACGTAATGCAAGACATGCTAGGGATAATAATATAAGTGTATATCCTACGATGACAGATCCAAACACTGAAACGGTAGGATCAAGAGGATATGTATATGACAATGGTGCAACACTATTACTAGATAGAAGCCCAGCAGCTTTTTCTGGAACAGCAGGTTCAGCTGTGCAACCCACAGATTATAATCATTATTTTATATTATTAACTGATTCGGAATATACAAGACTTATGAATTGGTATGCAAACCCCAATTCAAATATTACAATTGGTAATACGATTGAACGTGTAAATGGTAACTATTACGATTATTATGTTTATAATCCTTTTACAAAGCGTTTCGTTACTAGCGAAAACACTTCTAACACAGGATCGGTTTGCTATACTACGGTAACTAAGCCATCAGAAAAATACAGAATGACATATGGCTATATTCATAACGAAAAAGATGGCCAAGGTGTCGTTAATGGCGATGGATTCTTTATTTCGTATTCAAATAGAACATGTGGGCAAAATACCGATGGGTCTTTTGTATCGGGTGGAGGTATAAGCTGGAATGCATATGGTGGTATAAATCAAGCTTACGCAATTGCAGGATGGAAATCAGACACAGGTTCATTATGGGTATTTGATGAGGTTCAGCCAGCAAATATTTATTACTATGAATATCAGGAGCCAGCTGTTACAGAATCTTATACAGCTTATGGATTATCATATTCTACAAATAGAGTTCAGGCTCATATTTTAAGAAAGAATATTGAAAAAGAATATGAAATAAATAAATTCTATTATTTAGATACAGACTTAACTATTGATGGTGTAACCTATAAGGCTGGAAATGTTATTCGTTTTGTATATAGCGCATATTATGGTTATGAATATGAAGCCGATATAGAATATTATGAAACTAAGTTTACGTGGACAGATAGTTCAGGCACATCGCATGAGTTACCAATTGTTACCTCGATGGATTATGAATATTACCCTTCGGCCGACAATGGTCACTCTGGACATATTGAATACATATTTATTGATGATGAAAATGATTATTTTGATGAATATCATTCTGGATTTACATATACCACGGATCTAGGGTCGTCTACAGTTTCATATCCAACACCTTGTGCTAGGTGGATATATACTACGGATGCATTTAATGAGTTAAAGGAAGAAGGAGTATTATATGCAGATGAATATGGTACACCTTTAGCTGCGAATGCTACCTTTGATGCAGCTGCAACCTATTATAAGGCTGAATATCAAAAGGAAAATATCTTTGATCATCAATTTGATTTGAATAAGGATCACTTATATGTTGCATCTACATCAGGATATAAGACTGGCGATTTAACATTCTCTAATACCACAACTGGATTTAGTCCAAATACAGGTACTGGTACAGCAATTGAATGTAGCAATACATATAATTATGCACCAGGCGAGGATGAAAATGGTAGAAGAATGCTTACGGTTTATTTCCAAAGACCAGATTGGTGGACTGGAGCAAATATTAGAGCATATGTATGGAACAATGCAACAGGGGATTATAAAACAGCTTGGCCAGGTGAAAAGGTTACTTGGATGGGAACGAATGTCAATGGAGCTGATTATTATTCTTATGCTGTAGATTTAAATAAATATGACAGAATCATTTTCAAGGATACCTCCAATGATGCTGATGCTTATCAAACGGTAGATTTAACTTTATCTGGAACATCTACATCTTTTGTAATGAGTGGTCAAGAGAATGGTAATGGAAAGGTAAGATGTAATAATTACACTACATTTATTGATTTCCAAAACAAATATGGATGGGATAGTGTTTATGCTTATTATTGGAAGAATGGTGTAAGCAATAGTGAAATTGCCCCATGGCCAGGAGTTAAGCTTCATACAATTGGAAAGGATACAGATGGCTATGATGCATATCAGCTAGAAATTAATACAACAAACTATAATCGTATTATTTTCAATAATGGTGTAAATAATATGGCATCACCATCTGGATTCTTTGATGATACAAAGACCTATTATGAATTAGGATACAGTAGAGCTACAGATATTAATTCAAGTAATTTTGAATTATATAAATCTACATTATATCTAGATAGTTCTGGTACTCCAGTACCAATTAATGCAGCCTATAATAGCGGTACTACCTATTATACGGTAGCAAATTATTATTCAACTACCTTTGCAACTGAGGCTCAGTTTAATAATGCAAAAATAAGTTATCCAATATATACAGATAATATTGGTACTCCATTAGATAGTAGTGCCACTTGGGGTGGCAGTAGTTATACCTATTATCTAAAGGGCCAAGGTGGATATAGTGTTGCTAGTGTAAATAGTAGTAATTTTGAATCCTTAAAGTCAACATTATATCTAGATAATGCTGGTACACCAGTTCCAAGTAGTGCAAGCTATGATTCAAATCAAACGTATTATACTAGAGTTTACCAGGCTGCAATTGGTGTAACTGCAGATAACTTTACAATGCTAGTACATACCTTATATAGTGATAATGCTGGTACAGTTGTATTAGATACAGCAAGCTTAAATTCAGAGATTCAATATTATATTGATGATTATGTAGAATCTACATTTATTGCAGATACCTTTGAAGCATATAAGAGTAGATTATATTATGATTCCAATGCTACTCCAATTGATAGTGAGGCAAATTATGAGAAGGGTCATACCTATTATATGAATGCTTACGAGCTTGCAACGGGATTAAATTCAACCATATTTAATACATATAAGAATTATCTATATACCGATATGTATGGTACTCCTGTAGATTCTTCAGCAACCTATGATTCAACTCTAGATTATTATAAGAGGGTACATAGTGTTGCACAGCCAGAGCCAAGTGGTAATACAACACCAGCTTGGTATGAGCTAGATAAATCTGTTGTAAGATTATATTCTCATGCAAAACTTGGTAATAATGACAGTCTTGATGCTTATCGGGCAGACTATGGCTGTGTATATGATGGAGTTTCTGGTTATCCAAAGATTTATAAGTATACAGGTAGTGGTTCTGAAAACATTTATGAGAATCCTAATATGACTCAAACTACAGTCACTGTAGATGGGGTAGAGGTTACTACATTTACTGCTGCAGAGAGACTAATAAGAGCCAATGTATCTTATACAACAAATTATGGTTATTATTTCACTAAGGATACAACAACTAACCCAACAACTAAAAACCGTTTAGGTTGGGGTACAAATAATGAAACAAATACAACCAATTCTGCTCAAACAATGGATCAGATTATTAAAGAGGCTAATAACTCTTTTGAAACTACAAGTTATAACCTATGGTATGGTAAGCATTATGCTTATAATGGCTATACAATGCAATCTTCCTATGTCTTAGGTAGAGAAGGCTATGATAAGGGCTATGTATATCGTATTGTTGAAAATAGTGCTCATACAGGATTTGCGTGGGAAAGGGTATATACCTATTCTCGTCAGGAGGGTCCTGATATGGTTACTAGAGCTTCAACCGGAGAAGCACATGTAGGAGATACTATTTGGGCAAATACAACCTGCTTCGGTACTTTCTATACAGAGCATAAGTTCTATCGTATTGTAAATGATGATTTCACAAAGACATTGAATGTTATTCAGTTTACCGATGTAACCTTAACAAATCAAACAGGATATACGACTCTTACAAATAAGAAGATTCGATATGGTAATCAGAGTGATTATTTAGGTTATGCAGGTACATATGAAATTGTTATTTCAGCAGTAATTAGAAATGCAACTAACCATGCCTTAGATGAGGTTAGAACCTATAGAATCAAGTTCGTTGGTACAGTATTCTGGTAATTATTAAAATTTTAGGAAAGGAGGATACCCTATGAAAAAGAAAATAGGAATTATATTATCTATAATTTTAGGTATATTGCTTATATCTGGTATTTCTGTATATGCATATTTAAGTAATGTAGCGAAAGCATCCGATGTAAGTGGAACAAGTGATATTACTGGAACTGAAGTAGAGGTAGCCTCCTTTGCTCAGTTATTCCAGGCTGGTACAGATACAAATTATAATTCTATGGATGATACATCCTTAGCTAGCAATAGAAAGGTATTAAAGCTTACAGCAAATATTACCTTAACAAGTGATTTAGTTTTAACAAAGGATGTTCAAATTAATCTAAATGGAAAGACCTTAGATTTAAATAATCATGTATTAACCTTCAAGCATGGCTATGCCGGCTGTTCTGGTATTTATTCAACAGCTACTGGAGCAGTTATTGAAACTGGTATAGTTACGGAAGGCACATCTATAGGTAAGATTGTAGTCGATTTAATCCAATCAGGATTTACAGCAGATAATACAAATATTACCTATAAAAGTAATAATGCTGCATCGAATGAAGCAGCAACGATTACTGTATTAAATATTGATGAAAAATATACTGCATATAGTGCATTATATATGGTTGGTAGAGCCTTAAATTCTAGCCTAAATAAGGCACCAGATTTTGAAAATTATGCAACGGTAAGTGATTCAGGTTTTGCATTAACTGTAGATAAGTTCTTGCCAAGTATGAAATGCGAGACTGCAAATACAACCGAGTACTGTGCATATGTATATCAGGATTTAGATTTACCATTCCATTATTTATCTAGTGATATAACCATTAGCTATAATTCTAATGCTAAGGCAGTTATATCTGACCGTGGTAATGTAACTATTAGTGCAAATTCAACCGATGTTACATTTACTGCAACCGTATCTAGAACTGGTTGGACAAATAGCTATTCTGTAGCATTTAAGCTACATGCAGTAAAGCTTACAGATACTACAACAAATAATAAGGTTCGAGATACATTAATCAAATCGTATTTGAAGCCATATCGTAAGGATGAGGCATTGGTTGTAAATCAGTCGATCATATTTAGCGATTATTATTATGGATTCAATCATGCGATTGAATTACCAAAGACTGCCTTTGGTGGTTTAATTACCTATAGCTATTCTGTAACTAATTATACTGGAACAGCAGTAGAAGGTAGAATCTCAAATACAGGTAGTGTTGCATATTTTGAGCCATCAAGCTCCTGCTATCATTTAGTAGTAAATGGGGAAGCCCTAAATATGTATTCTACCTATGTATCCACAAAGGAAAGTGCAGCATATTTGATTTTGAACCATTTATATGGTGGTGCAATCATTTATGATAAAACTGTTTCTAGTATGCAACTTCAGACGGTTGAAAGAATTAATGCAGATGATGATTTAACTGTGGTTCAGGGCTTACTAACTCAATATGGTGTAACTGCAATTAATTATGCAATTAAATCAGGAAGCACTGCGGCAACCTATTATAACCTTGCCTCAAATGCAGTATCGGTAAAGCCAGGCGCAGTACCACCAGATAAGGCAGACTATATTACAGTAACCTTCACATTTAGTGATGAAACTACGGTATCTATCGATGTTTATATCGATTATCTAGATGCTCAAGGAAGCACATTATCTAGCTTCCTAACCTACTATAGTATTTATGACCCAGAGGTACCATCAGAGCTATTAACTACCTTTGAAATGCCTTTCGCATATAACAATAGTACGGATGAAGATAATCCACATTTAATTGCTCCATATATCGTATATGATGTTGCAGTTATTAACTCAATTTCAACCTATGGTAGTGGAGATAATGCCTTTGATTATTATAATATTACCTATAATAAGCCAGATAACTTGAATATTCAGCTATATTATAATGGTGCTGTAAGGTATACATTCCCAGCATATAGCTCACAAAGCTCATTCTCTGCACAATTAGATGCTCATCTAACGAGTGCTGGCTATACGCTAGCTACTGTTCCTAATGATGCAAAATATATCTTTAGTATTAATGCGCAGGAATCATTAACTGAGAATCAAAAATTAATTATTATTTATAATTATAAATTTAATGCAAGTGATGCAAGCTGGACACAGTATAATAATCAAACCTATTTAACCGAATTAAATACAACTCCATTTACTGTATTAGGTGGATTATTCTATGATAATGACAATAATTCATCTGCTCTTCATGCGGTTAAGGATCAAACCTTCTTCCTATGGATATTTAATAAATTTAGGCCATCTCATGTTGGTACATTAGTTACTGGTACAGCAGGAGAAAATCAAATCAGCTTAGATAGTGCAACAACCATCATTCCAATTGATTGGTTAGGACAGGATGTTTTAATATCTTCCTCTGATACAGCATTATCTAGTGTTACAAATTATAGTGGAATTGGATATTTAAAGAATGTTACTACTGTAGATTTATCTGGTAGTATTTCTGTATCAAATAGTGTAATTACAGGCTTGGCACGTATGCCATCCCTAACAAATCTAAATTTAAGTAATTGTAATCTTACAGATATTTCTGCATTATCTAGCCTTACTACAGTAAAGGTATTAGATATATCTCAAAACAAGATTTCATATTTTGATGCATTAGCGGATGTTACATGCTTAGAAAAGGTATATTTATATAGCAATCTACCTACAAGCGGTGATGCAAACTATATAGGCTCTACTGGTATTTGTAGCTTCCAGGCTTACGCGGATTTAATGCGGCACGGCTGTGCTGTATATAATCAGGTATCAAATAATATTCCAGTATTATATGCAGAATCCTATAGTATTAATGATTATAGAAGATTAAAATCTCTAGTATACCAAGATAAGCTAGCTATAGGTAAAGATATTACTGCTCTTTATTCAAGCTTTGCTAGTATGGGAAGGGATATATATAATAGAACTGGTAACGCAAGATACAATAACCCTCAGATTTTTGGTCTTCAAACTGCAGGTACACTTACTTGGGGCTATGAAGGTGAGGACCCAACAACCGCAACCTATTTCTATGCAAATTTAGCATATTCCAATGGATATACCTTACGAGTTAAATATTATGTCGACCGTTATACGGTTGGAGAATAGGTGAGGTGATAGCGATGAACAAAAGATTTAAGATGATATCAAATATTATCATGCTATCCCTTACAGCCTTACTATTAGTTATGCTATCGTTTGGTTGGTATGCAGTAAATAAAACCGCAAGCGTAGAGGCTGGTACTGGTTTAACAGCATCGAATGATGCGATTACCTTTGATTCTACGGTAATAGCTAAAACCTACTACCTAAAGGGTGATATTACAACCGATACCTATACTAGGGCAGATAATGGTAAATTATATTTAATAAAAAGAGAATATTATGTTACTGAAGGCACTGCTCCAGAAACTCAAACCTATACGGTTTCGAATAACCAGCCATTCTTTATTCGTTCCTTGCTTCCTGGGGAATATGTAGATATTACCTTTGGATACTCTATGAAGGACGAATTTGATGGTGCAAGCTATACCGTTGGTTTAATGAATGTGAATGGAAGTGGGTCTAGTACTGCGCAATCCTTTACACTAGATGGAAAGACACATTATGCAACTGGTGCCTATAAGTGGAAGAATGTAAGCCTAAAGAGTGGGAATATAACTGTTTTAGAGTCTTTAACCTCAGGTACCGTTGTCAATAGCTTTACTAGTGCAGAATTTGAATGGATTGGTGAATATGATATTACCAAAAATGATGACACCGATATTAAGATTGCTACCTTGAATCATACATGGGATAGTGATTATACAAAATTATTTTATACATTTAGAATATTTGAGGATTTCACTCAATATTATGAATTAGTAGCTCAGTCAGCTTCTTATACAGGAGATCCTCTATTATCCTTTTTAACCCTAGATATTGGAAATGTTTATGTTTTAGCTTAAGAAAGGAAGTGACATAGCATGAAAAGAATAAAGTTAATATTATCCTTAGCTGGCATTTTGTTTTGTGTTATGTTACTAGGATTTGTTACCTACTCTTGGTATGTAAATATTGAAACCTCAAGTGATATGCGATTTGAAATTCTTCAAATTCAATCGGTTGTAGCCCTATATGAGGGTGAGGATATCAATCATAATGGAGTACCAGATAAGCTTGCGAGTGCGAATGTAGGTAAATTCTTTAATCCAAATGTAGGAACGGATGGTTCATATATTTCCTATGATAAGAAATATTATAATGAGACCTATGAATTTAAATACATCGATCAAAGATATGCTCTTGCGAGGGATTCTGAATCCAATTTATTAACTAAAATTGAGATTACAGATTGTGTACCAAGTAAGACTTATACCTACAAGTTTGAAATCATTAACCTAGCTCAAAAGGGAAATTATGTCTCCTTTGGCTTTGAGACTGCGTCTAATACTACATACCTAGGTGAATTTATGGTTCGCTGTGGCTATGTAACAAAGAATTCCTCAAATACAGGCTCAATTACATTCACAGAATGGAGAAGCTTCCTAACCGGAGACTCCTATTCTCCATTTAATGTTTATAACGAAACAACTACAAATTTACAGGTTCCTGGCTATAGCCAGTCCGTTAGCGGAAGCACAATTGAAGGTAGATTAGATATATGGCTTGAAATTAAGCAGAAGAGCGATTCTACGGTAAGCCTTACGAATTACACCCTACCACAGTTTCGTTTAACCCTTGCTGTGGATAATACATTGTCTTAAAAATAACTTTTATAGATAGAATGGATAAAAAACCTATTCTATGTAGAAAAAGTGAAATACGGCGAAAATACAGGTGATTGCCATCCTTGGCTTCGCCTGTTTTTTTGGCTTTTGCATCTATAAAGGCTCTTTCCAAATGGAGGTAGTTTATTAGGTGGCTACCTTATAATTTAAAGAAATTGAAAAAGATGGGAATTCAAATTTTATGCAAAACGATTTGCTACAAAACAATTTGCACAAAAATAATCTATTTTATCTTCTTTAAAATGCAGAATATTAAAGTCAATATAAAAATGAACAATTGGGTTACAGTTATTTTGTACAATTATTGAACAAATGGCATCAATAGCTTCATTTTGGTGGCATAAGACTAAAAAAATATAGTTAGAATATGCACCACTTGACATTTTACCTAGAATTAAGTAAAATTAAGTAAAATAAGTAAAAAAGGTGATGCTATATGACAACAGAGGAAATAATAAAAAGAATGAATGACCTGCCTAAAGGTGGTATAACTACAAAAAAAATTAAGAGTTCTAATGGTAAAATATATGAATATTATTTCCTTCAGTGGAGTGAAAATGGTAAGCAGCATTCTAAATCCATTAATAAAGATGATTTAAAAATGGTTAAAGAACAATTAGAAGAAAGAAAAAAGCTTGAAGAATTATTAAGAAAGAATTCATTCGATGAAGATATAGATATGGAATTTAATACTCATGTCATTATAGGAAAAGAGTTAAAATACTTATTAGAATCCATTGAAAATTACAATAAAAGATATTGTTATAATAATATATTGAATTATTTAAAAGATAGTAACTTCGGTAAAGTATTCATATTATATGGTTTAAGAAGAACAGGAAAAACAACATTAATTAAGCAAATCATACATAATATGGATGATATATCCTTTAACAAGACTGCATTTATCCAAATTACAAGGAAGGATTCTTTTGCTTTATTCAATAAAGATTTAAAACTGTTACAAAAAAATGGTTATAAGTATATATTTATTGATGAAATTACTTTTATGGAGGACTTTATTGAAGGTGCAGCTTTACTTGCGGATGTATATGCATCCTCAGGTATGAAAATAGTATTATCAGGTACAGATTCTTTAGGCTTTTGGATTACAAAGAGTAATGAGCTATATGATAGATCCATTTTGCAGCATACAACATTTATTCCTTATAATGAGTTTTCATCTGTATTAGGTGTTAATGGAATAGATAATTATATTCAGTATGGTGGAACTATGAGTGTTAGTGGAAATAACTATAATTCAGCATTTTTGGATATAGAAAGCACGAATGAGTATATCGATAGTGCAATTTCAAATAACATACAGCATTCCTTAAGATATTATCAGTATGGTGGCCATTTTAGAGAATTATATGATTTATATAAAAATAATGAATTAACAAATTCTATTAATAGGGTTGTTGAAGATATAAATCATAGATTTACTATAGAAGTATTAGAAAAAGACTTTAAATCAAATGATTTACATATATCAGCGAATAACTTAAGAAAAGATAAAACTCATTCAAATACCATTTTAGATGACATTGATGAGAAAACTTTTACAGAGAGATTAAAACAATTATTGAATATAAAAAATAGAAATGAAAAACAAATATCCATTCGTGATTCTCATATTACCCAAATAAAAGAATACTTAAAAGCCTTAGACTTAATTGATACTATTGATGTTTTAGATATTGATATAAATAAGAATAAAAGAGAACATATTGTATTTACTCAGCCAGGGCTTAGATATTCTCAAGCAAAATCTTTTGTTGAATCCTTATTAAATGATAATTATTTTAGAAGTATTTCTATTGATATGCAAAATTATATTATTCATAGAGTAATAAATGAAATCAAAGGAAGAATGGCAGAAGATATTGTATTACTTGAAACGAAGCTTGCGATGAAAAAGAATAGAGTATTTAAGCTTCAGTTTGCAGTTGGTGAATTTGATATGGTAATAACATATCCAGAAACATTAGAAACTGAGATATTTGAAATTAAGTATAGTAAAGAAATAGTGAAAGAACAAACAAGATTTCTTATTGATGAAGAAAAATGCAATCAAACAGCTTTTCAATTCGGTAGAATAAGAAAAAAGACAGTAATATATCGTGGAAATAGTACAATTGTTGATGAAATTCATTATAAAAATATTGAAGAATACTTATCAGAATTGTATTTAAGTAATAATTAATCCAAACCAAAAAAATTAATACATTGTATATGGTATTTTAAAAGTGTAGGTTAGACCTTATATTTTTTGTAAAATATTCAAATAAATGTTCTAATATTAACGGATAAAATATTATCTAAAAATATGCATAATTGCACATTTTGGATAAAATATTATCTACGGAGGTACTATATGATATTTGAAACTACAGATGAGATTATAAAGGATGTTGCTATAAGATTTAAAAAGATAAGAAAAGTAAAAAAGATTAGTCAACAGGAATTGGCATTAATGAGTAATGTGT
>OCVV011352525.1_pt1 | contig 20383 bp, 16 predicted proteins | sample 1539721 | NCBI WGS metagenome assembly OCVV01 (sample SAMN02144230, study PRJEB22623) | gut metagenome | biome: sheep rumen | host: Ovis aries | place: New Zealand
TATTTCTCGTAGATCTTTTTTAGGAAGCTCGGGCGGTGGATGGGGGTCTCGCCGTACTCGAGGATTTTCTCGATGTGGAGCTTGGTGCCGTAGCCCTTGTGCTTTTCAAAAAAGTATTCGGGGTACTCCTTCGCGTATTCGAGCATCAGGCGATCCCTGCTGACCTTGGCGAGGATCGACGCGGCGGCGACGGACATCGACTTGGCGTCGCCCTTGACGATATACTCGGCGGGGATATCCAGCGGCGGCAGGCGATTGCCGTCGATCATGGCATAGTCCGCCTTGACAGACAAGCCCTCGACAGCGCGCTTCATCGTGTTCATCGTGGTGACAAGGATATTGTCGCGCTCGATTTCCTCCACCGTGCCGAAGGCGATAGAGCAGGAAACGGCGGACTCGATGATGACGTCGAATAACGCGTCACGCTTCTTTTCGGTGAGCTTCTTCGAATCGTTCACGCCCTCGATGATACAGCCCTCGGGCAGGATCACGGCGGCGGCGCAGACGGGTCCCGCGAGGGGGCCGCGTCCTGCTTCATCGACGCCGCAGATGTGTTGAAAGCCCTTCTGCCGGGCTTCATTTTCGTAATATAACCAGTCCATGACAAGCCTCCGGTTTTATTAGTGAGGAGTGAGGAGTTAGGAGTGAGGAGTGAAGGGTGGGACACCCACACCCGAATGAAATACTGCTGTCAATCACAATAGTTATCTAAGAAAAAATATCAGTAGTTATTATCAATCAAAACGCGTCAGCGTTCCCATAACTCCTAACTCCTAACTCCTCACTCCTAACTCCTCATAACTCCTCACTTATCTACGCTTTTTCCAGTGTAATGCGCCCCAGCTTTGCGGCGCGGAATTCGTCGAGCAGGGTGTAGGCGGCGCGTTCGGTGTCGGCTTCTCCGCCCGAGATCAGCATACCGCGGTTGCGGGCGATCTTTTCGAGCACCTCGTAGCTCGGGAGCGAGAGCTCCTCGTCGGTGAGCTTGTAGCGTTCGGCGAATTCAGGCGTTTTCAGCTCTTTCAGCAGGTCGATCAGGCGCACAGCGAGCAGCTCGGTATCCATGACCTCGCTCTTGATCGCGCCGGTGAAGGCGAGGTGTTCGCCGACAGTCTGGTCGTCGAACTTCGGCCACAGTACGCCGGGGGTATCGAGCATCTCAAAGCCCTTACTGACAGTGAACCACTGGTTGCCGCGCGTCACGCCGGGGCGGTCGGCGGCAGTCGCCTTGGTCTTTTTGGAGATGCGGTTGATGAAGGTGGACTTGCCGACGTTGGGGATGCCGACAATCATCACGCGCATGGTGGGATTGACCATGCCCTTTGCCTTGTAGCTCGCGATGCGCTCGGACAACAGCTCGGTCAGTACGGGCACGAACCTGTCCACGCCCCTGCCGCTTTTGCATTCCACGGGGATGGCGCGGACGTTCTCACGGCTGAGCGCGGTGACCCACTGATCGGTGGCGCGCTTGTCCGCCATGTCGCACTTATTGAGCAGGACGATCCGCGGCTTGCCCGAGGTAAGGCGGGCGATATCGGGGTTGCGCGAGGAGATCGGGATGCGCGCGTCGATGATCTCGGCGACCGCGTCCACGAGCTTTAAGTCCTTTTCAATACGGCGCTTGGTCTTGGTCATATGACCGGGGTACCACTGGATCACCTGGGTGTGATCGGATGCCGTATTGGGTCGGTCTTGCTTTTTCGGTTTCGCCGCCTTGGCTGGTTTTGCGGGCTTTTGCGCGGGTTTTTGATTATTTGCGGAATGGTTCATTCGCGCGCCTGAGCGTCCGCCGCGGGGCTTTTGATAGTTTTTGCTGTTCTTTTTATTGCTTGGTTTTTTCATAGGTCACCTGATGGGGTTAGGGAATCGGAATATTTGTTGCAGGGTTTGATATTTGTCGGAAATCTCGGGACGTCGATGCGCCGACCCCTACAGGATATTTGCTCCGCTTGCCAATTCGATATAGCGGAAATCTCGGGATGTCGCAAGCGTCATCCCCTACAGGGGTGTGATTTGCTTCGCGGTAGGTGGGATTTGTAAGGGACGGCGCTGACGCGCGTGTCCGACGAACCGCGGCAGGGCGCCGGATCACAACCGCATTGGTTGAGGAGATATAACGTTGATGTTTGAAAGAAAGCCTGCTCCGTTTGAAGCAGGCTCACACGTTTAATTATACACGTAGCGGATCTTGGAGAGATCCAGCTTCACGCCGCCGTTCGCATCATAAGCGTGCGGGATGATATCCAGCTGCGCCTTGCCGATGATGTAGCTCTCGTCGATGAAGCCGATCTGGCGGTAGCGGCTGTCGAGCGAAATACCGCGGTTGTCGCCCATGACAAAGACCTTGCCCTCGGGCACGATACCGTTGAGCTCGCTCTCGGGCACATCACCGTGAACGGTCGTGCCCTGGATATACGGCTCGTCGAGCTTTTTGCCATCGACATAAACGGCGTTGTTGTCATAATCGAGCCTGAGCTCCTGACCCGCGGTCGCGATCACACGCTTGACCAACGGCTTTTGGTACTCCTCGGCATGGCTGATGATAACGATATCACCGTTGTGGGGCGTATAGAAAAGATCGGTGATAACGACCTTGTCGGTGTTGATCAGGGTAGGCTCCATGCTCTTGCCGTCAACGTCGATGATGCGAAAGCCGAACGCCATAATCAGCAACACGACGACCAGCGCCATCACCAGGCTGCCCAGCCAGTCGAACACCGTAGCGGAAACCTCGCTCTGATTCAGTTTTACGGTAGATGTTTCAGACGCTTTGACCTCTTCGTCAGCGTCCCTCGCAAAAAGTTCATCTAATTTCTTTTCATCAAATTTCAAAATAAAAACCTCATATATCGGCTGTGCCTGTTGCAAAAAGATTGAGCGCACGACAGCTCATGGTTGTCCCGCAACGGCAAGCGCAGTATCATATATTTCCATGATAGATAATACCACGGAAAAAGGGGGCTGTAAAGCCCCCTGTAAAATAATTCAAGAATTATTTACGAATTTCTTCCTTAACCTTAGCAGCCTTACCGACTCTGTCACGCAGATAGTAGAGCTTGCTGCGGCGAACCTTACCGCGGCGAACAACCTTAACGTCTACAACGTTCGGGCTGTGGAGCGGGAAAACTCTCTCAACGCCTACGCCGTAAGAAAGACGGCGAACGGTGAAGGTCTCAGCTACGCCGGAACCACGGCGAGCGATCACGGTGCCCTCGAACATCTGGATTCTTTCTCTCTCACCCTCGCGGATGTTAACGGAAACCCTTACGGTGTCACCGATGCGGAATTCGGGGGCGTTCTCTTTGACAGAAGCCTGTGCGATTTTCTTTAATGCGTCCATAATTTCCTCCTGATATTTTTCAGACATTCGTACCCCGATGACGTCACCGTGCAGAGGACTGTCCGCTTCAAATTTGGGATGATACTCCCATATCTGAACCCCGTCCAAGGACAAGACGGATTCAAATGCCTTAATAGTTTACCACAAACATTGTGAAAATGCAAGTGTTTTTTTGTAATCATCAAAGGGAGCCTTTGCGCAGCTTCTCTCTGAACTGCAAAAAGCTCTCGGGCGGGTCGGCGGTGAATTCCATGTATTCGCCCGTGACGGGGTGGATGAAGCCGAGCTGACAGGCGTGCAAGCATTGACCGCCTAAAGAAGTGATCACCTTGGAGGGGCCGTACACATCGTCGCCCGCGATGGGGTGTCCGATGCTCGCAAGATGCACGCGGATCTGGTGGGTTCTGCCTGTCTCCAAGCGACATTCGATATAGGTAAAGCCGCTGTAGCGCTCGAGCACCCTGATATGGGTGACGGCGGGCTTTGAGTTGAGCTGTGTGACGCACATCTTCCTGCGGTCGATCTTATGTCTGCCGATGGGCGCGTCGATGGTGCGCTCCTCGTCCTTGATGTTGCCGTAGCAGATGGCGAGGTAACGGCGGGTGAAGCTGTGCTCCTTGATCTGCTCGCTCAGCCCCGCGTGGGCGATATCGGACTTGGCGACCGCGAGCAGACCGCTGGTGTTTTTGTCGATACGGTGGACGATGCCGGGGCGCAGCGCGCCGTTGATGCCGCTCAAATGATCGCCGCAGTGATACATCAAAGCGTTGACGAGCGTGCCGCAGTCATTGCCGGGCGCCGGATGAACGACCATCCCCTTGGGCTTGTTGACCACCAACAGATGCTCGTCCTCATAGACGATATCGAGGGGGATGTCCTCGGGCGTGATATCGACGGGCTTGGGATCGTCGATCAGCACCGTAACGCGGTCGCCGTCTGCGAGCTTGTAATTCTTCTTGACCGCCTTCTCCCCTACTGTGACCTTGCCGTCCTCGATCAGGCGGCTTGCCGCTGAGCGGCTGAGGTTCTCGACCTGATCGGAGAGGTATTTATCCAGTCGTTCGCCGCTTTGATCGCCGGCGATGACAAAATCAAGCCTGTTCATCTTGCTTTTTCTTCTTGCTGTCCTTCAAGAAATCGGAGAAGAACAGCAGGTAAACGATCAGGCAGACGGTGCCGGCGGTGATGCAATAGTCGGCAAAGTTGCAGATCGGCGGGAAGAACGACAGGCTGAGATAATCGACAACGTAGCCGAGAAAGATACGCTCGAACAGGTTGCCCAGACCGCCGCCGATGATCAGCGCGGCGGCGACCGAGAATAATTTGCTCTTTTTATAATTCTTAAAAAGAAGAATAGCGAATACAACGATCACGATCGAGGTGGTGATCGCAAAGAACACCGTACCGTCCTGGAACAGTCCGAACGCGACACCGCGGTTCTCGGAATAGGTCAGGCTGAACACGCCCGGGATGACCGAGACAAAGCCCTGCGGCTTGACGTTCGCTTCGATCGCGGTGCGGATGCACTGCGACAGGATCGGCACGATGACGATGATCGCGATGTAGATGATTAGCATGGTATCACATCCAAATGCATTGAAAATAAGGTTGAGAGCTTCGTAATGAAAGCTGATAACAGAATGCGGTGTACCGTGTGATACACCGCATAAGGTTTATTGATTTATTTGTGTAGGGGCGGGTCTTGACCCGCCCGTTCGCGTGTCACGCGAATGGGCGCAGTAACGTTTGGCATTATCATACAACGCTGCGAACCATTATTCGTGTGATTAATATCGAAAACCAATTTTGGTTTTCAATCGGGAGCGTCAAGACACTCCCCTACAATCACGACGATAAGGTTGAGATTGCCACAGCTCTTGCGAGCTACGCAATGACAATCATGATTTGAGGATCGCGGCACAGCGGGCGCAGAGGGTGGGATGCTCGGCGTCGGAGCCGACGGTGGTGGAATATGCCCAGCAGCGTTCGCATTTTTCGCCTTCCGCCTTGGTGACGGCGACCTCGAGCTCAACATTGTCCGCTTTTTCGAGCTTGACCTCGGACACGATGAAGACGGATTTCAGCTCGGAAAGCACCTTCTCGATGAAGTCGTATTCTTCGCCGCTCGCCTTGAGGGTCACGCAGGTCTCGAGAGAGGACTTGACGACCTTCTCCTTGATGACGACCTCGAGCGACTTTTTGACGGTATCGCGCAGCTCGTGGATGCGATCCCACGCGGCGATAAAGTCATCGTCAACGTCGATGGCGACGGTCTGCGGCATGCTGTTATACAAGACGTTCTCGGCGTCGTCGGCGGCACGGTGCGGCAGGTATCTCCAGATCTCGTCAGCGGTGTATGCCAGGATAGGAGTGAGCATACGGGTGAGAGAATCGAGGATCAGATACATCGCCGTCTGTGCGGCGCGGCGCTGTTTGGAATCCGCCTTTTCGGTATATAATCTGTCCTTGAGTACGTCGAGATAGAAGTTGGACATATCGACGACGCAGAACTTGTGGATGGAATGATAGACCTGATGGAACTCGAATTTATCGTAGGCGTTCAGGCACTTGGTGATCAGCTCATTGAGCTTGACGACAGCCCACTTGTCGATGGGCAAAAGGTCGTTCGCGTCCACCATATCCTTTTCGGGATCGAAGTCATTCAGGTTGCCGAGGATATAACGAGCGGTGTTGCGGATCTTGCGGTACGCCTCGCTCATCTGCTTTAGGATATCGCGCGAAATGCTGATATCGGACTGGTAGTCGGAGGACGCGACCCACAGACGGAGCACGTCGGCGCCGTACTGCTGTGTGACCTCCTGCGGGCTGATGCCGTTGCCCAGCGATTTAGACATCTTGCGGCGTTCCATATCGAGGATCATGCCGTGGGTCAGGACGGTACGATAGGGCGCCACGCCCTGAGTAGCGACAGAGGTGAGCAGGGAGCTCTGGAACCATCCGCGGTACTGGTCGTTACCCTCGAGGTACAGATCGACAGGCGCGCCCAGATACGGACGGCGCTTGCAGACAGCGCGCCAGGATGAACCGCTGTCGAACCATACATCCATGATGTCTTTCTCTTTATCAAAGGACGAGGAACCGCACTTGGGGCACTTGGTGCCCTCGGGCAGGATCTCGGACGCGTCCTTCTCAAGCCAGACGTTGGAGCCTTCCTTACCGAAGAGGTCGGCTACCGCGAGCATGGCTTCTTTATTGACATACGGCTCGCCGCAATCCTTGCAGTAGAAGATCGGGATCGGCACGCCCCACTTGCGCTGGCGGGAGATACACCAGTCCTTGCGGTCGCGTACCATGGCGGTGATGCGATCCTTGCCCCATGCGGGGATCCACTCGACGGTGTTGATCGCGTCGACAGCCTTGTCCTTGAAATCATCCACGGAGCAGAACCACTGATCGGTGGCGCGGAACAGGATCGGGGTCTTGCAGCGCCAGCAGTGCGGATACTGGTGGATGATCTTCTTTAAGGCGAACAGCGCGCCTGTCTCGTCGAGATAGATCGCGATCTTTTTATTGGCTTCATCTGTCGTAAGACCGGCAAACTGTCCGGCTTCCTCGGTCAAAACACCGTCGCCGTTGACGGGACAAACGGTGGGGATATCGTAATTCTGGCAGACGTTGAAGTCGTCTACACCGTGTCCGGGAGCGGTATGGACACAGCCGGTGCCGCTCTCTAAGGTAACGTGCTCGCCGACGATCAACAGGGATTCGCGGTCGAGGAAGGGATGCTGCGTCTTCATATACTCGAGCTCAGCGCCCTTGATGGTCGCCACGACCTCATAGTCGGTCAGCTCCGCCTCCGCCATCGCGTTCTCATACAGATCGGTCGCCATAACATAGTATTCGTCGCCGCATTTGATGACGGAATACTCATAGCGCGGGCCGACGCAGATCGCAAGGTTCGCGGGCAACGTCCATGTGGTGGTCGTCCAAATGACGAAGAACACCTTAGAGGGATCAATACCCATCGCGGCGAACTTGCCGAGGTCATCGGTCACACGGAACTTGACATAGATGGAATGGCAGGGATCCTCGGCGTATTCGATCTCCGCTTCCGCGAGAGCCGTCTTACACTCGGGACACCAGTAAACGGGCTTGAGACCCTTGTAGATATAGCCCTTGTCCGCCATTTCGGCAAAGACCTTGATCTGCTCCGCCTCAAACTCGTGGCGTAAGGTGATGTAAGGATTGTCCCATTCGCCGATACAGCCCAGTCGCTTGAACTGGCTGCGCTGGTCGTCGATATAGCCCGTGACGAACTCCTCGCAGAGCTTTCTTAATTCTAATACAGAAATATCCGCAGAAGAACCGATGCCTGCCTTAGCGCGCGCCTTGAGCTCGGTGGGCAGGCCGTGGGTATCCCAACCGGGGACAAAGGGCGACTGGAAGCCCGCCATGTTCTTATATCGAACGATAAAGTCCTTTAAAATTTTGTTCAGGGCGTGACCGAGGTGGATATCGCCGTTGGCGTAGGGAGGGCCGTCATGCAGCACATACTTGGGCTTGCCCTCGTTCTTCTCGATCAGCTTGTCATAGACCTTCTCCTCCTCCCAGCGCTCGAGCGTTTTGGGCTCAGCCTTGGGAAGACCGCCCCTCATGGGGAATTCGGTCTTGGGGAGATTCAGGGTCAGATTATAATCCTGGGACATCTTCACATACACTCCAAATTATATTTTAAATGGTGGGCTCTGCCCACACCCGATTATAGCGGGAGGAGCACAGTGGCGCTTAGCCAATCGCTGACAAACAAGTCAGCTCTTGGAGCGCTGTTGCATGGGAGTTGTAAACCAAATCAAAGATTTGGACAACTCCTCAAAGCCTCTCCCCTACAATCAGCTTTTGATTATTCTACGTCGTAGTTGTCGCCGAACTTGAGCTTGTCGAACTTATCGTGTCTCTCGCGCTTTAATTCGGGACGGATCTTGACGTCTGCGTCGTCGGCAGCAGCCTCCTCGGGCTGAGCCGCGGGCTGCTCGGCAGCTTCTTCCGCATCGTCAACAGGGGTCTTGATCATGTCTTCAACGGGCTCGAAGGGATATTTCTGATCGAGCTCCTCGCGCTTTGCCTTGACGTCCTCTTCCTTGGGCATTTCTTCGACCATGGCGAGGTGCTTTTTGTACAGCGCGATGATCTCACTGCGGAGCTTGGCGGTCTCGGAATGGAGCGCCTCGAACTTATCCTTCTCGCGCTCGGTCGCCATCTCAGCCTCGGTGAGGATCGCACGGCTCTTTCTCTCGGCGGATCTGATCAGATAATCCGCTCTGTCCTGCGCTTCCTTGATCTTGGTGTCGCTGAGCTTCTGCGAGGTAAGCAGGGCGTTGCGGACGGTCTCCTCGTCCTCGCGGTACTGCTCGATCTTGCTCGCCAGGATATCCATCTTGCGCAGGCAGTCGTTCTTTTCTGCCAAGAGCTGCTCGACGGTATCGGTGACGTCGTCGATGAATTCGTCTACATCCGCTGCGTTATATCCGTTCTTGCCCGCACGGCGAAAGCTGACTTCTCTGATTTCGTCAATTGTTAACATAATAAACACTCCTATCCTTGCATTTTTGAATCTGAATTTCCTATCTGTAGTGCTTAACCGCGACGCGCAGTTTTCCTTTTTTGGAGGTACCGCGCAGCTCGGTCAAAACAAATTTACCGTATTTTCTGATCGTGACCGTCATCCCCTCCTTGAGCAGGGATGACACCTCTGTCTCGGTGACGTGATCAACCATCACCAGTTCGTTTTTGATCAGCCGCGCCGCCTTATCGCGCGACAGATGCGCGGCGGCAGCGACAAACGCGTCGAGCCTGAGTGAGCTGAGGGTATACAACAGCTCCTCGGTATCGTCGGGGATCGGCAGCTGAGAGGTATCCGCGTAACCGACTTTCACTCCTACCCTGCCGATCTTATCGACGTCGGATAAGAGAAAGGGCACGATATCGTCACGGACGAAAATCACCGTCCTGCCTTTGCCTGTCAAAATATCTCCCAGCGTATCGCGGCGAATGCCCATCGCCATCAGCGAGCCTAAAAAGTCCCTGTGCCGCAGGTCGTCCTGCTCACGATAACAAAACTCCAGCGCCGTGATCGGAAAGCTATCCGCATCAGCCGCGGCGCCCATCATCAGGCGGGTTGACTCGGGATAGCCGCCGAAGAAAAGGATATCGGCGTTCTTGGGAAGATGCTGTCTTAAATACAGGCTCTCGTGCTCATTGAGAAAGCCCAGAAATCGGGGGATGTTCCTGCGTTCGGCAAGATGGATCGCGTCATACGCCTTGTCGAGCAGGAGCTTATCTTCTGCGATCACTTAGAAGTAAACGCCGCTGTGCTCAAGCTCATCGAGCAGATCGTCGCCGGTCAGGTCAACGTTGTTCGGGATGATGATAAAGGTAGAGGTGGCTACTTTTTTGATCTTGCCGCGGTTGGCGTACGCGACGCCCGACAAGAAGTCGATGATGCGGCGCGCCATATCCTTGTTGGTGTTCTCCAGATTGAGGACAACGGTATGGGTCTTGATCAGTTCATCCGCGATGTTGCGGGTCTCCTCGCCGAAGCGCTCGGGCTTGAAGAGAGCCACGGAGAGCTTAGCGGTAGCGCTGATATTGACCACCTTGTTGCGGCGGGTCGTATCGCGGGTTGAGGGCTCGACGTCGTCGATATCATCATAACGCGCCGAGGTACGGCGGGTACGCGGCTCGGGATCGCTGTCGGATCTTCTGTCTCTGTCTCTTTCTCTGTCGCTCTTGCCCTCGTAATCGTCGTAATCGTTGTATTCGTACTCGTCATCAGGCGCATCCCACATGCGCTTGAACTTATCTACAAATCCTGCCATTTTGGGTTCCTCCTATGTGTTTTGGTTTCTGTTTAACAATAAGGTTGAGATTGGGCGCGCACGCCTTTTTTATAATAGCTCGACACAGATAATGTATCATGTTGAGTTGGGTACACACCTTTCACAATTACAATGAATCATATCTGATAATTGCGCTTACCGAACAGAGCCGATCCGACTCTGACCATGTTAGCGCCGCAGCGTATCGCCTCGGCATAATCATCCGACATGCCCATCGACAACACTTCCATAGATATATTATCTATATTTTTACTGCCGATGTCAAGGAAGATATGCCGCATATTATCGAAAAATTTACAATTTTCTTGTGCATTTTCACAAATCGGGGGGATCGCCATCAATCCGCGCACTTTGATCGCGGGGATATCCTTGATTTCATCAAGCAATTCGGGCAGTGCCTCGGGCAGAACACCCGACTTGTTCTCCTCCCGTCCGATGTTGACCTCGAGCAGGATATCGGTGGAGATATTCTGCTTTAACGAACAGCGGGAGATCTCACGGGCGAGCTTGACGGAATCGACAGACTGGATCAGATCGACCTTGCCGACGATCTGGCGCACCTTGTTGGTTTGCAGATGACCGATAAACTGTAAGGACGCGTGGTCAAGGTCATAATCCTCGTACTTTGACAGCAGCTCCTGCACCCTATTCTCGCCGATATAGCGCAAGCCCAGCGAGATGGCATGGTTAATCGTGGGCGCGTCAACGGTCTTGGTCGCCGCCAAAAAGGTAATATCGTCTGCGGTCTTGCCGACGGACTCTGCCGCACGCGCAATATTCTCGCAGATGACCTGATAGTTATATGTTACGTCAGCTAATGATCTTGCCATTGAACAGATCTCCTCCTTCTGTGACGACCTTGTCGTAGAGTGAAACGGTGGTGCCGTTTAAGAGCGCTCCCCGGTCGGGGGTCTCGTTGACGATGATGAATTCATCGCCTGCGTAGACGATCACGACCTGCTTGAACACCAGCTCCATGCCGTACTGGACATAGACGCCCTGCACGCGCTCTTTCTTTTCTGTCTCATTACCCGCGTCATCGGTGACGGTGTAGGTGATGTCATCGTCATGCAGAGCGGATTTGCTGAGCTTTAAGCCCTCGTACTCATTGACGATGATCTCGACGTTCTCCTGTCGGAGCTTGGAGAGTGCGTCGTTCATATAGTTGCATTGCAGCACAGCGACTGCCTTTTCATTATCAGCGCTGTTGTTATTGACATAGAGGATCTTGGCGGGAATCTCGCCGTCGATCGCCGAGGGGAGCCGCACCTTGATGTTCTCGTCGGCATGGCTGAGCGCGGTGGCTTCGTCATGGGTGACGGGACACAGCAGATACCAGTTCACGCCCTTGACGATCTTGCCGAGATAGGTGTTCTCGCCGATCTCCTCGGGGGACGCGGATTCAATATCCTTCGCGGTGACTTCATCGAGCTTGGTGACGTCGAACGACTTCTCATAGCCGTCAACCTTGGAAACGAAATAGCCTGCGGAGCCTGCCTTGACCGTACCGATCGGAGAGGCGGTGCTCAGCGACGCGCGCTGCGATTCCAGCTCGGCGATCTTGTCGTCAAAGTTCTTTTGATCGCCCGTGAGCAGCTGCTTGCGCAGAATGGAGGTCAAAAGGTTCTGCTCCACGGTATCCATGTTGGAATATTCGCAGGCGTTGATCGACTTCATCAGCGCGACCATACGCTCATTGATCTGGCTGTTGAGGGTGTCGATACCGACGTTGGTCGCGTTGTTGACCTCGTTGAGCGATTTGAGATACGCGATGCGCTCGTCGAGCTCCTTACTCTGCTGAACCTTGGAGACGTCCTCCTGCGAGTTGTACGCGGTCGCGACGACGCCGTCGGAGGTGACCTTGCCGCCGTCGCTGACTTCATAGACCATTACGCCCGACGCGCCTGCATTGAGATACTCCTCATCCCTGACGACCAGGGCTTTTGACTCGATGATGTCATATGCCTTTGCCTTATATGCTGTCTCGGTCACGATATTATTGTTGCCGAGGAAGTTGGTTGTGATAAACAGGAACACGATATAGACCAGTACCAACGTGATTCCCACACCGATCAGGATCCTTTTGGTCACCTTGGATCGCTCTGACGGCGCTTTGGAGGTTGATTTACTCATAATGAAATTCCTTTTTGATCATTGCTGCCGCTTCGTTCAATATTTCGTCAAAGCTCAGCTCGTCGATATTGAACCAGCGGATCGACTCGTCGCGCTTGAACCAGGTCATCTGGCGCTTGGCGTAGCGACGCGTCGCGCGTTTGAGGTTCGCGACACAGATATCGAGATCGAGCTCGCCGCTGAGATACGGCAGCAGCTCCTTGTAGCCGATCGCCGCGGCGGCGGTATCGCCCGACTGTTGTTGATAAAAGCGCCGCGCTTCTTCCAACAGGCCGTTCTCCATCATCAGATCGACGCGGCGGTTGATGCGCTCATAGAGGAACTCTCTGTCACGGGCGGTCAGCCCGAGCTTGAGCGCGCGATACGGCGACTCACTTCCCTTTTGCTTCTCATTGAGCTGTGTCTGGGTCATGCCTGTGGACAGGTAGACCTCGATACAGCGGATCAGGCGCTTGGGGTTGCGCCCCACGCTGAGACGCTCGGCGGAGGCGGGGTCGAAGGTGCGGATGTAGTCGAGCGTTTTGTCGATCCCGCGTTCTTCCACCTCGGCGGCGATCGTCGTGCGCAGGACGGGATCGGTCTCACTCTCCTCAAACTGCATATCGCCGAGCAAAGCGTCGACATACAATCCCGTGCCGCCCGTGACGATCGGAAGATGGTCTCTTGCGGCGATAGTTGTTATCTCGGATTTCGCCAGCTCGCAGAAGCGCGCCACGGAAAACTCCTCAGAGGGGTCGAGAAAATCCATCAGATGATGCTCGATCCCCTGCTTTTCTTCCTCGGTGGGCTTAGCGGTAGCGATATCCATGGTTTTGTAAATTTGCATCGAATCGGCGGAGATGATCTCTCCTGAAAAGCGCTTTGCCAACTCGACGGATAAGGCGGTCTTGCCGGACGCGGTGGGTCCGATGACCGCGACGATATTATGCATGATCATTCCACCCTGCCGAACATTCGCTCCAGCTCATGCTTTTTGAGCACGATGCACACGGGTCTGCCGTGGGGACAATGGCGGATGTCCTCGTCCTCCACCTGCTTGGCGAGCGCGATCAGCTCCTGTTCGGTGTTCTTGTTGCCGCCCTTGATCGCGGCGCGGCAGGATACGTTGGCGTAGATCCACTCCATCTTCTCGGAGCGGATCTCCTTTTTATGCTCGGACAGATATCCCGCCATCTCGATCACGGACGGCTCGATATCCTCGAGCGGCAGATACTGCGGCGCAGAGCGCACGATGATACTGCCGCTGCCGAAATCATCGATGTCAAAGCCCGCCTCGCGGAATACGTCGAGGTGCTCGATGACAGCGTTATAATCGATTTTGTTGAGGGTCACGGTGAGAGGGGTGAGCAAGAGCTGGCTGTAGCCGCTGCCCTTCTCCTTTTTGAGCTTCTCGAAAATGATCCGCTCATGCGCGGCGTGCTTGTCGATAAGCAGCAGCTCGCGGGGATTCTTTTCGATGATGACATAGGTTTTGAACGCCTCGCCGATATAGCGGTAGGCGTTGTCGTCCACCTCGATCAGCGGCTGCGGTTCTTCTTGATTGAGCGTTTGATCGGGGGTGGGCTTGTCAATAGAATCGGGTATCTTGACGGGCGGCTCCTGTGAGATCGGCTGATCCGAATCCTCAGCGGGAGTGATCGCCTCCGTCGGTTCAGCCGCGGGGATCGCCTGCGCTGTTGCGGCACGCTTTTCTTCGATATCCCGACGGTATTGTTCTTCAAGGGGTGACGAGGAATCGGCGACCTTGGGGTTCATATTGATCCTCGGTACGCTGACCTCGGGCTCATCGAGCATGGTGAATAATGCGTCTGCCTTCTTCTGCTCCTGTTGCAGATCAACGCGCGGGGCAGGCTTTGCGGCAGACTTGACCTCAGGCTGTTCGTCGCGTTCGCGGAACACCTTTTGCGCCAGCTCAAAGGGATTGACGCGCTTGATGGGCTTGGTCGTGTCGTTGCCGAGGCGTGCTTCCACGCGCTTTTCGGAATTCATCAAGGCGGTTTTGACCGCGTGATAGACCGCGTCGAACACGGGGCGCTCGTTGACGAAGCGCACCTCTAATTTGGTGGGATGGACGTTGACGTCCACCGCGTTGAAGGACATGTCGAGATTGATGACGCAGGACGGGAACTTGCCGACCATGACGGTGCCCTTGCACGCCTCGCTGATCGCCGCCATCGCGGTCTTGCAGATGACGAAGCGGCGATTGATAAAGAAGTTCTGCATATTGCGGTTGGGGCGGGCGTTCTCGGGACTGCTGATATAGCCCGTGACGTGCACGCCGCCGAGGGTGTAATCCACGGGGATCAGCTTGCGGGTGAAATCCCTGCCGTAGACGGCGTAGATCGCCGAGAGCAGCTTGCCGTCGCCCGCGGTACGCAGCATATTTTTGGAATCCTTGATATAGGTGAGCGCGATCTCGGGGTGAGACAGCGCGATCTTGTCAATCACATTGGATACGGCGTTGCCCTCCGCCATATCGGTTTTGAGGAACTTCATGCGGGCAGGGACGTTATAGAACAAATCGCGGATGATGAAGGTGGTGCCGTCGGGACAGCCCGCGTCCTCAAAGAGCACCTCTTCCCCGCCCTCGATCAGATAGCGGGTGCCGAGCTCCTCCTCTCGCGCCTTAGTGATCAGCTCGAGGTGAGAGACGGAAGAAACGCTCGCGAGCGCTTCACCGCGAAAGCCGAGGGTCGCGATGGCGTCGAGGTCATCCTCGACCTTGACCTTGGAGGTCGCGTGACGGATGAACGCGGGGCGGATATCGTCCTTTAAGATACCGCTGCCGTTGTCGGAGACGCGCATAAAGGTCACGCCGCCGTTCTTGATCTCAACGGTGATGGCGGTCGCGCCAGCGTCGATGGAATTCTCGACCAGCTCCTTGATGACGGAAGAAGGGCGCTCGACGACCTCGCCCGCCGCGATCAGCTCCGCGACATGCTTATCGAGCACATTGATCTTTCCCATAAGATGACCTCCTTTCGTAGGTTAATGAATACTGAAAACTGAAGATTTAAGAATGAATAATGAACGGAGGGCTCCGCCCTCACCCGAATAACCGAGTGAAACGAGAAACCGCCATTATTCATTTTTCAGTTTTCAATTTTAAGTTTTCAGTTCCTTTACTCCGCCATTCCTTTTAATTCATACAACAGATTCATCGCCTCGATGGGGGTCAGTGTGTTGACGTCTACCGCGCGGAGCTTTTTGAGGATCATGCTGTCGGTGTCGGGCATGAGGCTGAGCTGCATACTGTCCTCCTGTGCGGGTGCTTTTTGCGGAATATGCTCCTGCGGAGCGGATGAGTTGAGCTGAGCTAAGATCTCCTTGGCTCGCTCGATGATGCTGTCGGGCAGACCTGCCAACTTGGCGACCTCCACGCCGTAGCTTTCATCGGCGCCGCCGGGAACGATACGGCGCAAAAAGGTGATCTCGTCACCGCGCTTTTTGACGGCGATATTATAGTTCTTCACGCCGTCGAGCAGCTCCTCCATCACCGTGAGCTCATGATAATGGGTCGCGAACAGGGCGCGTGCGCCGAGCTTCTTTTTATCGGCGACGAACTCCAGTACCGCGCGGGCGATACTCATGCCGTCGTAGGTCGAGGTGCCCCTGCCGATCTCATCGAGGATCAACAGGCTCTTGGAGGTGGCGTGAGAGACGATGTTGGCGACCTCGTTCATCTCCACCATAAAGGTCGATTGACCCGAGGCGAGATCATCGGAAGCGCCGACGCGGGTAAAGATCGCGTCGACTAGCCCGATCTCGGCGAAGGACGCGGGCACAAAGCTGCCCATCTGCGCCATCAAGACGATCAAGGCGACCTGGCGCATATAGGTCGATTTACCCGCCATGTTGGGGCCGGTGATGATCGCGATACGGTTGTCGATATTGTCGAGCAAAACGTCATTCGGGACAAACATCGCGTCGCTGAGCAGCGCCTCCACCACGGGATGGCGGCTGTCCTTGAGACGGATGACCGAATTCTGCGTGACGTCGGGGCGGGTATAGCGGTTGTCCGCCGCGACATTGGCGAGTGATACCAGCACGTCGAGCGCGGCGATCGCCTTAGCGGTGCGCTCGATCCGGTCGAGGTTAATGGCGATCTGCTCGCGCACATCGTTGAACAGCTCATATTCGATGGCGACCGATCGCTCCTTCGCACCGAGAATACGGCTCTCGATCTCTTTGAGCTCGGGCGTGATATAGCGCTCGCAGTTGGTCAGCGTCTGCTTGCGGATGTAGTGCTCGGGCACCAGATCCTTGTAGGAATTGGTGACCTCGATATAGTAGCCGAAGACGCGGTTGTAACCGACCTTCAGCTTGGGGATCCCCGTCTGCTCCTTTTGCTGTGCTTCAATGCGGGCGAGCAGCGAGGTGGAGTCGTTCATGTCGTGCTTGAGCTCGTCGAGCGGCGCGGAGTAGCCCTCCTTGATCAAGCCGCCTTCCCGCACCGAAAAGGGCGGATCCTCCACAATCGCCTCATCGATCAGCGTGCGCATATCGTCGAGCGGATCGATATCGCGGTACAGCTCGTGCAGGAGCTTGGATCGGAAGGGCGCGAGGGTCGCTTTGAGCGCGGGCAGGTTGGTCATCGCCTGACACAACGAGCGCAGCTCGCGCGCGTTGGCGGAGCCGTAGACGATCTTGGTCATCAAGCGCTCGATATCGAAGATACCGGTGAGGTTCGCGGTCAGCTCTAAGCGATTGACAGTATCATTCACCAGCTCCTCGACGGCGTTCTGGCGCTTTAAGATCGTCGTGATATTCATCAAGGGATGCTCGACCCAGAACTTCATCAGGCGCTTGCCCATGGCGGTCTTGGTCTTATCGAGCACCCAGAGGAGGGAATGCTTCTTCTCCTTCGCGATCATGGTGCGGGTGAGCTCCAGATTGCGGCGGGTGTTGAAATCGAGCTTCATGTACTGATCCTCGGCGTAGAGCTCGATGGTGTCGATACGCTCGAGGCCTGTTTTCTGTGTATCCTTAAGATAAGACATCAGCACGCCGAGCGCGATGATCAGCTCATTCGAGTCGGCGATCTTGTCCATATTCTCTTTGCTGAAATGCTGCTCGAGAAGCGAGGTGCATTCGAGCAGTCCGCAGCGGCTCTCATCGGGATGGGAGACCGCGGCTTTCGGGAGCTTTTCCTTGATGAACAGGTGCAGCACCTTGTTCTGCGCGAGCTTGCCGGAGATCAAAAGCTCTCTTGGATTGTAAGAGGTGATCTGATCCTTGAGCTGGGAAAAGCTGTGGTCGCTCTTGAAGCGGGACACAAACAGCTGACCGGTGGAGATATCGCAGAACACGATGCCGGTATAGCGCTTGTCCGCGTACATCGAGCAGATGTAGTTGTTCTCGCTCTCGTCGAGCATAGAGGATTCCATGACGGTACCGGGGGTGATGACGCGGATGATATCGCGCTTGACAAGCCCCTTGGCAGCTTTGGGATCCTCGGTCTGCTCGCAGATCGCGACCTTGTAGCCCTTTTCGACCAGTCGGGCGATGTAGCTCTCGGCAGAATGGAAGGGCACGCCGCACATCGGCGCGCGCTCCTCCTGTCCGCAGTCGCGGCCTGTGAGAGTGAGCTCCAGCTCCTTGGAAGCGAGCTTGGCGTCGTCAAAGAACATTTCATAGAAATCGCCGAGGCGGAAGAACAGGATGCTGTCCTTGTTCTCCTCTTTGATCCGGAAATATTGCTTCATCATCGGAGATAACTCCGCCATAGTTTCTCACTTCCTTTCTTAGTGATCAGTGGTCAGTGGTCAGTGGTTAGTGGTTAGTGGTTAGTGGTCAGTAGCCAAAAATGGAATTGTTCGAGCAAAGCGAGTGACCATCATTCTTCATTATTCATTCTTCAATATTCAGTCTTAATTTAGCAAAACGCAGTTTTGCGCCTTAGCCGCAGTAGCTCTCAGCCAATCAGCGTTCGCGCCTTGCGCTCCGCTTCTTGGGAGAGCCTTGCATGGGTGCTGTTAGCCAATCACAGGCTGTTCGCCTGTTCTTGGACAGCACCTCAGCATCCTCCGCAGGTGGAGCAATCGTGGGTGCAGTCCTCACTAAAATCGGTGGTGTCGGGATCCTGTCCGTCGGCGCTCTGCTGAACGATCGCGAGTACGCGCTGGAGCACCTTGTCGAATGCCTGCTTTGCGTCGTTATACGCCTTCATATGCTCATTGCTCATGATGTCGGAATACGCGGTGCGCATCTCCTCATTGAGCTTTTTGAGGGTCTCGTCATCGCGGTCGGTCTTGCACGCCTCGGCGTTGATCGCGACGCGCTTGACGTTGAATTCGGTGATCAAAGCCTGCAGGGCTTCATCATTATCAGCCGCGTCCTTTGCGGTCATGATGGTTTTATACTCTTCCTGTTCCTGGATCGCGTGTCCAAGCTGTCTTGCAATTGCGATTACGTCTGCCATTTTATATTTCTCCTTTAGAATTATTTTTTCATTGTGATTATCGGGAGGAGCCCCTCCCCTACAGTTCGGGACGTCGAGGACGCCGTCCCCTACGGATTATTCTGCTAACTCTCCTGTCAAAATCCAGTTGCGTGCCTGTGTGATCCTGACGTTGTGAAAGTCGCCGATCAGGCTGTCGTCGCCGTCGAATTCGACGATGATGTTACCCGAGGTTCTGCCGCAGAGCCTGCCCTCTTTCTTCGCCTTTTCCTCGACGAGCACCTTCTCCACTCTGCCGACCATAGAGGCGCATCGCTCGGCGGCGATCTCCTCCTGCACGGCTAAGAGCTCGCGGAACCACTTGCCCTTCTCTTCATCGGAGACGGGGTCGTCCATCTCGGCGGCAGGGGTGCCGTTGCGGGGCGAGAAGATGAAGGTGAACAGCGAGGTGAAGCCCACCTCGCGGATCAGGGACAGGGTCTCTTGAAAATCCTCATAGGTCTCGCCGGGGAAGCCGACGATGACGTCGGAGGTCAGGGAGACGTCGGGGATGCGCTTTTTGGCGTAGTTCACGATATCGAGGTACTTTTGGCGGTCATAGTGGCGGTTCATCGCCTTTAACACCCTGTCCGAGCCCGACTGGAACGGCAGGTGCAGATGGAGCGAGATATGCTCGCTGTCGGCGATGGTGTCGATCAGCTCGCGGGTACAGTCCTTGGGGTGCGAGGTCATGAAGCGCAGCCAGTAGTCGCCGGGGATCTTGTCGATCTCGCCGATCAGCTGAGCGAAGGTCGGCCGCGGCTCGAGCCCCTTACCGTAGCTGTTGACGTTCTGTCCGAGCAGGGTGATATCCTTATAGCCCTGTTCGATCATCTCCTTCGCCTCCGCGATGATGATCTCGGGCTGTCGGCTGCGCTCTCTGCCGCGCACATGCGGCACGATGCAGTAGGTGCAGAAGTTGTCACAGCCGTACATGATCGGCAGCCAGCCCTTGAATTTGCCGTCGCGGCAGGTTGGGATGCCCTCATAGACCTTTTTGTCGTCGTTATCGCGGACAAAGACGCGCGAGCCGTCCACGAGGCTCTTATAGAGCAGCTCGGGGAACTCGTGCATACAGTGGGTGCCGAATACCAAGCCGACAAAGGGGAAGCTGTCGTGGATGCGCCCCATGACATGCTCCTGCTCCATCATACAGCCGCATAAAGCAATCAAAATCTGCGGATGGCGGTGCTTGAGCTTTTTCAATGCGCCGACGTTGCCAAAGACCCTGTCCTCGGCGTGTTCGCGTACCGCGCAGGTGTTGAACAGGATGAAGTCCGCTTCCTCCACATTCTCGGTAAAGCGGTAGCCCGCCTTACTGAGCATCCCCTTGATGCGCTCGCTGTCGGCGACATTCTGCTGACAGCCGTAGGTGCGGATATATGCCAAGGGAGTATCTCCGCGCTTGCGGATGCTCATCAGCTCGGCGATCAGGTTCAGATATTCCATTTGACTGTCGGATATCTTGACGGTTTCAGACAAACTGTATTCCTCCGTTAAAATCGGTTGAGAACTTCTGCCACAGCTTATACTAAGTATCATTAAAACACTTTAACATTTATTGCGTTAAATTCCGCATAGCGGTGTTGTCGTCCTTGACATACGCCAGCAGTG
>OCVV011055931.1_pt1 | contig 20380 bp, 17 predicted proteins | sample 1539721 | NCBI WGS metagenome assembly OCVV01 (sample SAMN02144230, study PRJEB22623) | gut metagenome | biome: sheep rumen | host: Ovis aries | place: New Zealand
ATGAATAAAATATCCATTATATCACTCCCTTTATAATATTGATGGTAGCTTGTTTTTCTTTAATTCTTCTAATTCATTATTATATTTATCAGATAATTCTTTAAATTCTTTTTTATTTGTTATTTCAAATGATAATAAATATGATCTATATAATTCATATAATACTTCTCTTAAATTAACTTTTTTATCATAAAGCTCTTTTAGCTTATTTTGATTATCTGATAAAACTGCATATATATCAAAAACATTTCCATTAGCCTTTCTCAATGTATCAGCCTTATGATATAAAACCTTAGCATATTGAAATATCATATAATCTATTTTCTTTTCACTATTAATAATTAAATAATCTAATGATTTATTAAAATGAACAAGAGCTTCATTATAATCACCCATTGCATAATATGTTAAACCAAATGATTTTTCATTTATACCTAATGATTGTTTAGTATGTAAATCATCAATAGTTTCTTCTAAATATGATTTATTCTTTCCATAATAATATAAAGCTTTTTCAAAATATTCTTTTTTCTTATTTTTATCTTGTTCATCGATTGCCTTATGTCTAAATATGTTACCTTGTTTATTTAGACTGTAGCCTAGCTCATGCTTAGCTATAATTGAATCGAGGTTCTTTTTATATATTTCAATTGCGATTTGATGGTTTTTCTCACCAAATTCATATTCCTTTATATCATCACAGGCGTTGCCTAGCTTATTATAAGCATCCGCTCTTTCAAATAAGCAAACCTCACCTTTTTCTTTTAATATATCTTCATGTAGTTCTACAGCCTTTTTATAACAATAATATGAATCTTCAAATTGGAATGCATGACTATAAATAGTACCAAGCCTCAAATAAGCTTTTGTTAATTTAATTATATTATCTTCACCGATACTATTCATATATTTTTGATAAGAAAAATATGCAAATAAATGCTTAAATGCTCCATAATAATCAGTTATTTCATATAGATAATTACCATATAAATATTCATTATCAGGCTCAAGACCAGCATACTGTTCAATTCTTATATTTTCTTCATATTTCTCTTTAACTGATTTATCATCAATCTTCTTTTTATTAGCTAATTCTATTAGCAATTCATTTTCTTTTATTAAGGCCATTCCCTTATTTCTATTAGAATTGCCAATTATTTTTATATCTTCTATCCCTTTTTGATGTCTATTAGAATAATCCTTTTCTAATATATCCTTTGCAGTACCATAATTATGGTTTTTATAATTTTCATTTGCTTCAATATATTCTTTAGTAAAACCAAAGCCTGATTCATCTATATCATCTACATAATTTGAAAATTTCTCTCCATCAATATAAATACCATCTTCTTTATGAACTACTATATTATCATTTATTGTATTTAATAATCCGGTGATATGAGCTTTGATTTCATCAATATTATCGTAAGTTCCATAATAAAATGCTAATTCATTTCTCATATATTCCTTAAAATCCGTTACAGATTTATCTCCAGGAACATTTTTTAAATAAACTGTTATTTTAGGTTTATTATCAATCTTATATTTTTCTAGTGCACAATTGAATTCCTCATTTGTCTTTTCACCAAGCTTTTTACCAACAATAAAAATAACATACTCACATCTCTTAATTCTTTCATTTAAAATTGCTTGTGAATTGCCTTCATAAACATAGTCGCCTTGTTCACAATCGAATAAACGAAACATTATGTTTCTTTTTTCAAGACGACCATTCAAGTTTGTTATTAATTCTCTTATTTTTTCTCGTTCTTCTTTTAGTTCAACTATAGATGATGCTAAAAAAATATTAATTACGGCAATTTTATCCATATTTATTCTCCCATTTTAATTTAAAATAAAACATCTTATTTTTATTATAACATATTACTTTTTTAATTGAATAAAATAGTAAAAAAGAGCACGACTGTGCTCTTTGGTTAAATATCATATTTTGTATTAATTTCATTTGGTGTTTTTCTTAATAATGTTAGCATTGGTAAAATACCAAAGAATATATTTAAGCCAAACATTATTAAGACAAATAAATATGTATTATATGAAGTAAATAAATTAACATTAAAATTAAGTATTGGATTTAGCTTACTTAATAGCCATTCACCAATGATTGTTCCAATGACGAAGCCTATTAATGTAGTAAATAATGTTAATACGAATGCTTCTAATATATTATTTCTAATTAGAGTTCTTCGCTTCATACCTATACTTCTTAAAATACCTATTTCTTTTATTTCATGAATTAGCTTAGTTCTCATTGTTAATAAAACATAGACAACGACTACAGCGAATAATACAATTGTTACAATTAATATTACTCTTGCGGTAGTTTTCATTTGATTCAATGTTAAACTTGCCTCTGAACTTGATTTAATCTTATAATTAAACGTAACAATTGGAGACTCAAGATTTGTGGCATCTTCTTTACTAATCAAATAAGTATGATAATCAATCGTAAAATATTCAGTTGAAACAGTATATGAATATCCTGAACCCGTATTTAATATGCCAGTTACTGTATATTCATCAAATTTTTTACCAACTAATTCACTAATTTTATATTTCGTTTTAGATGATAATTTTTTCGCAATTGCGTAATCAATTACAATTTCTTCATCATTAGTAGGAAGTACTCCATATTTTAATTCTGATTTATTTTCATATAATTCTTCTAGTGGCTTTCCGCTTAAAATATTGAAGTTGAAAGCCATTAATTGTTTTTCAATAGAATTATAATTTATTGTAAAAGTTTTTTCCCTATAATCAAAATTTACACGATTATCCTTATATTTCTCCATTAATAAATAATCATCTATCACATATAAATCACTTCTATAATCGAAGAAATTCTCTTTAATATTTCTTACTTGAGCTCGGTTTATAGTGAAGAATATATTAACACCAGCTAAAAATAAGCCAATTATAATAAATATTACTCTAAAGAATTTAGTTTTACCTTTTGCATTAAAGAAATTAACAAATGCTTGACCTAAGGCACTAAAGAACTTTTTGAATCCATTTGTTTCATAAATATCCTTATGGAATGATAAGTCGAATGTTGTATCATCCTGAATTTCTTCTACTGTCTTTTCTCTATGCTTATCATTAATAAATACTAAATTAGTTTCATCTTGTAGCTTGATTTTAACATTTGATTTTAAATAATATGTGCCATTTACATGAACTAATTCTAAATTGATATTTGGGATTTCTTCATTTGAATATACCTTTACATTAAATGATTGGCCTTCTTCTTTAGATTCCATATCCCCTAAGTAAACATTATTTGAATTATCATCAATATATGCTTTAGTTTTAACATTATCCTCAATACTAACGATTTTACCATCTACGATATTTAAAATTTTATCTGAATAGAAATTAGCTAGCTTCTTATCATGTGTAACTAATAAAACTAATGATTTTTCAGATATTTTCTTTAATATGTTCATAACATCTAGAGAATTTTGACTATCTAGATTTCCTGTAGGCTCATCACAAATTAGTATTTTTGTTTCCTTTACTAAAGCACGAGCGATTGATGCACGCTGTTGTTGACCACCTGATAATTCAGTTGGCTTTTTCTTTTTATATTTATATAATTTAACAACCTTTAAGGCATAATCGATTCTCGCTTTAACCTCAGTTGGGTCAATTATATCTAATATTTCTAGTTGCTTCTTTAGATTATCATAAATTGATAATTCAGGTAATAAATAATAATTTTGGAATATATAACCAATGTTTTTAGCTCTATATTCATCAAATTTAGACATATTATAATTATTTAATTTAACACCATCAATTTCAAGGCTACCAGTATATCTATCTAATCCACCTAAAACATTTAATAATGTTGTTTTACCTGAACCAGAATCACCTAGTATTGTAATTAAACCTGTATCAGGTAATTCAATTGATGTATTGTTTATAACATGAATTTCATTTGATTTGCCTTTATTGAAATATTTATTCAAATTATTAGTCTTAATCATTTTTCATACCTCCTAAAGATTGTGCAATAGTCTTTTGATAGATACGTTTATGAATCTTTCTAGATAATAAGAATGATATTAAATTCATAAGGATCAAATACAATAATACAATACCAATATCCGGTCTAATTATTGCCGTAAATGGAGATTGTGGTAATACCCTAGATAATATAATCGCTGTAGCTAATACTATTGTTTCTGTCACAAGCATTTGAAGCATTATATCTACTCTTGTGATTCTTGCCATATCCTTTTTGTTGATACCTAATGTTCTTAGGATCGCAAAATCCTTTATTTTTGAATCATATAATCTACCAATTAAAGCATATGTTAAATAATAAATACCAATTAAATATGCAGCACAAAATAAAACTATCACATATGAAGAAATCTTCATTATAAGTGCATATACAGGGTCTGCAAAATTATATGTATAAACATCTATTGCCTTTAATCCTCTAAGCTTTGCATTTGTTGAATTAATTGTTTTATTTCCATATACTGTAAGCTCATATGGTCTTTTAGAAATTAAATCATTAAAATCATTACCAATTATAATTTTATCTTCACTAATCTTTTCTACACCTGCAGTTTCAATCAAATCATAATCATTATATTTGATGTAATCACCAAATTTTTCACTTATTTGCGTCTTTGAATTAAAATCATACTTCACATCAATATATGTATCTAATTTATTTTCTTCAATAAAATCATAATATCTACTTTCAATAATAGCATGGACTTGCATAATAGTCTTTATTCTTTCATTTCCAGAAACTACAAATACTGACTCATATGAGCGTGTATATTTAACATCTGATCTATATTCTATTCCAACTACTTTAAAACGATTATCGTATAAGCTAATAGAATTTATTTGCCAGCTAGGTGTATATCCTTTAGGAAGCAATACAATACATTCATTTTCATTTTGTGGCATTCTACCAGAAATATCTAAATCTTGTGGGTATTCCTCATATGAAAAATAAGCACCTAAACCACTATAAGAATCAGTATTATAAGAATCTTCTGAATAATAACCTTGGGCTGGATTAGTATAATAGAATTGGTTGATACTCTTTTGACCTATAAATGAATCAATATCCATTTTTGATAATTGATTTCTACTATTAGTTATTATGAGCTTATTAGTATTCAATATTGAAAATTCTGTTTCGAATGCTTGTTGATTGAATACTGAAAACAAATATGATGATAAAAATAAGAAGAATATACAAATAAATAAGAATATTACTGAAGATAATATAGTTTTAAATGGTGTGTTTTTTAAGCTCTTTAATGATATCTTATAATCTACACTTCTTTTTGCTGGAGTTGTATTTAGCTCAAGCTTTTCTTCTTTTTCTTCTTGTGGTTTTTTAATAACTGAATCTTCAACTATCTCACCATCATGTATTCTTATTTTTCTTGTCGCTATATCCTTAAATTGATCATAATTGTGAGTAACAATTAAAACTAATTTATTATCAGCTACCTCTTTAATTAATTCAACTATTTCAGCACCTGTTTTAGAATCAAGGTTACCTGTAGGCTCATCGCATGCTAAAATATCTGATGACATAGCTAAAGCACGAGCGATTACACAACGCTGTTTTTCACCACCAGATAATTTAGAACCACGATTCTTTAATCTAGATTCAAGTCCTACCTTTTTAATTAATTCAATTGCCTTCTTTTTAGCTTCCTTCTTTTCCATACCGTTTATAAGTAATGGAAGCATAACATTATCTAATACTGTATAAGATTCTAATATATTATAATTTTGGAAAATGAATCCAACCTTATCCTTTCTAAATTGATCCATTTCATCAATTCCAAAATAAGATGTTTCTTCTCCAAAATAATAAATTTCACCCTCATCAAATTTGTCTACCTTAGTGACTACGTTTAATAATGTAGATTTACCTGAACCTGATTCACCGGTAATAACTACAATTTCACCTCTTTTAAATTCGAGGTTAACGTTAACTAAGCCTAATGATGTCACATCATTATTAGAATAGAACTTGTTGACGTTTTCTAATCTAATCATAATTCTCTCCTCTTTTTACTACTAATTATAGGGCTAAATAGGCCATAATAAATGGACCTACTCCCTTGGCATCATTTGATCCTACTCTTTCAGCAAGATAATATTCAAATGATGAATCTCTATATTTATTATAGAATGGTCCAAGGCCTGCAGTAATACAAATATCATTCAATGAATTGTTTACAAATGAATGATTGTATACTCCATTAAATATATCTTTCCCTATTTTATTTCTCTCATGATTGTCATTATATACTTTTAATAAAGAATATGCAATCAATAATGAACCTGATGATTCTAAATAATTTTCAATATAAGTATCCTCTGTATAATTAGGATTTAAATATCGTAAATATTTATCATAAGAAACTAAAGCTCCTTCTCCTTTTCTATCTACAACCTGATAAAACATATTAGCTTTAGTATCTAAATATTGTAATATACCAGTTATACCCTCTTCATAAATGTTTTTTAGTGATGTATAACATGCTGTAACACTTTCAATTTCTTGATCTAATATTTCATCCATATAACCTAATACATCAGCTAATGATGCAAAATACCAGCCCATACCTCTTAACCAGAAGCTTTTTGATAAGCCTGTTTCAGGATTTGACCAAAATATTTTTTTAGTTGTATCCATAGCGTGATAATATAGCTTTTTAGTTGTATCAAACATATGATTTCTTATATATTCATATTGTTCCTTTAGCATATCAAATATTGTATAATCCTCATATTTGATTGCATATCTAGTTATGAATGGAGCATACATGTATTGCCCATCTAACCAGATTTGATTTTCATATTGAGACTTATGGTTAAAATTATTAGTTCCTTCACATTTTTTCATGCGGAATAATTCATTATATGTTCTTGTAATTGCTGTTTCATATCTAGAATCATTTGTGTAATCTAATAAATCAAATAATATTCTTGATTCACAAATAGAATCTAATTCACTTGAGGTATATCCTGAATATTCAGAATTCTTTCTATTTACAAATTCGCCTTTTTCATCAATATAATAATTAACATAATTTACAACGAAATCCATATATTTTTCATCATTTGTTATATTATATTTATCAATTATACTTTTTAAAAATACACCATCAATATAATTCCATTTACCTTTAAAATTCTCTTGATTCCACGCAGGAACATCTTCTGGTGTTTGTTCAATCATAGTGTCGATGAATTTATCCATTTTTTCTTCAGGTGTTAATTCCTTTGCAGATGTTGGAATTATTGAAGTTTCTTCGGGTTTTGTTGTGGTTGGTTTATTAGACTTTTGGCATGCTGAAATAGAAAATAATGATAGAAATGCAGTTAATAATAAAATTGATTTCTTAAACATTATTTACACATCTTTTCAATAAATTTTAAATAATCTTCAGCCTTTTTTGTTAAAACCTCAAAACCAAAATGAGCTAATATCTTACGATATAAGTCTTCACCACTTAAATTTAATTCTTTAACTAAATTATTCATTTCTTGATATGGAACATCATAAATTTGTCTTTCATATCCGGATCTTAAATAATCAATTTCAAATACTCCCTCTTTAGGCCACAATACTTTATCATAAAAATTGTCAGTTTGCTTAAATCCAAGCTTTTTAATATGCTCTTCAATAACATCTAATGCCTTTTGACTAATTTTACCAATACCAAATGCTTCTCTCAATCTTGCTTTAACTAGATTCATAGTTATTGGTGCTTCTGTGTTAACTATAGATAATAAGTTATTATCTAAAGCTTGCATAGTTGCTTGATTACCATCATACATAGAATTTAAATCCATTTTGATAAGTTTTGCAAAAACGTATTGTTTATTTTTCATAAATGTCCTCCTATAAACTCTATGTTTATTATAATATAATAAGTATGAATTTAAAATAGAAACCGTATTGTTTTAATTTAGTTATAATTAATGTATTTTCACAAAATTTCCAAATTTTACTATTATTTACGATTATTAATAATAATTATTCACACAAACTTTTACTAAAATATAAGTGTCAAAGAAAGATAATAATTTGTATTTTATATAACTTCTCCCCCAAATCAAACCCACGAATACAAATTATAAAAAATAAAAGGATTAGAAACTTTTATTCTTTCCTAATCCTTTTATTGTATCTTTGATTATATTATAAAATAATTTTTCTCCTGAGCCTATTAAGGCTCTTTTTCTTATTTTATAGGCTTTAAGATTTCAGCTCCACCCATATAAGGTCTTAATGCCTTAGGGACATTAATTGAGCCATCCTTATTGTAGTTGTTTTCGATTACTGCGATTAAGCCTCTTGGAGATGCAACTACAGTATTGTTTAGTGTATGAACTAAATATGTACCATCAGCATTCTTAGTTCTAATACCTAATCTTCTTGCTTGAGCATCACCTAAAGTTGAACATGAACCAACCTCGAAATACTTCTTTTGTCTTGGGCTCCAAGCTTCAACGTCACATGATTTAACCTTAAGATCAGCTAAATCACCTGAACAGCATTCAAGTGTTCTTACAGGAACATCAAGTGATCTGAAGAATTCAACTGTATATGACCACATTTTGTTATACCAGTCCATTGATTCTTCTGGCTTACAAATTACAATCATCTCTTGTTTTTCAAATTGATGTACACGATATACTCCACGCTCTTCAATACCATGTGCTCCAACTTCCTTTCTGAAGCATGGTGAGTATGAAGTTAATGTGATAGGTAAAGATTCTTCTTTAACGATTTGTCCTTTGAATCTACCAATCATTGAGTGTTCAGATGTACCAATTAAATATAGATCCTCGCCTTCAATTTTATACATCATGTTTTCCATTTCGGCAAAAGACATTACTCCATTAACAACATCTGATCTAATCATGAATGGAGGTATACAATATGTAAATCCTTTATCAATCATGAAATCTCTTGCGTATGATAGCATAGCAGAATGTAATCTAGCGATAGGACCACATAAATAATAGAATCCGTTTCCTGATGTTCTACCTGATGCATCCTTATCTAAGCCATCGAATCTTGCCATAATATCTGAATGATATGGAATCTCGTAATCAGGTACTACTGGATCACCAAATTTTTGGTTTTCAACATTTTCTGAGTCATCCTTTCCTACTGGAACTGATGCATCAATAATATTAGGAATAACCATCATTCTCTTATTTAACTCAACAGTTAATGTTTCAAGCTCTGGTTCGATTTCAGCTATTCTTTCGTTGTTTTTAGCAACTGTTTCTTTAATCTTATTAGCTTCATCAATCTTCTTTTCTCTCATTAAAGAACCGATTTGTTTTGATAAATCATTTCTTGAAGCTCTCAATGTTTCAGCTTCTTGCTTTAATGAACGAATCTTCTTATCAATATCAATTACTTCATCAACTAATGGTAATTTTTGATCTTGAAATTTCTTTTTAATATTTTCTTTTACAATCTCAGGATTCTCTCTTACAAATTTAATGTCTAACATTTTATTTTCCTCCTATAAAAAAAGTCCTAAAAGAAATAAATCTTTAAGGACGAATTACCGTGGTGCCACCTTAATTCTAGCTTTCGCTAGCACTTTTAATTAAGTTACCCATCAGGGATAGATTCATATAATTATCATACTGTATCGCACCAACCTACAGCTCTCTTAAATGCATCATCATATTACTAGTTCCCATCACTTGGAATTTACAAAAGATATTATATAATATGTGTTATTTTTTTTCAAGATAAATAATAAACGAAAGTGGCTAGAAATCTAGCCACTGTATTATTGATTATTATTTTCTACTACTTCTTCAGTTTGAATATTTTCTTTTGGTTTAATTTCAGTTTCTTTATGTTTTCTATATTCTGATCTAACATAGAAAAAGCCTATTAAAAGTCCAATGGCTAAAACTCCAAATCCAATTAGAACATGGAAATACCATTGTTTTAAAAATATAACTGAAATTGTTATATAAACTAATTCAGCAATTAAGATATATGCTGCAACTAATATTATAGCTTTATATTCCTTCTTCAAAACATCTTTCATAAAATAATCACCTATAAAGAATATATCATATAATTTTGTTTGATACAAACAAATTAATGTCTCATGTTCTTTTTCATATATTTAAACAATGCCTTTTGGCCATGTTCAATATAATAACTTAACAAGAATATAATCTTTTCTTTCGTCTTTTCATGCATTGGCAAAAAGGTAGCTTCCTTATTAAAATAATCTAATACCATTTCTGGTTTGAAATTACCTTTATTATAAACCTTTGATGCTGCAATTCTATCACATATACATTCGGCTACATATTTGTTTGGCATTTCAACTGGTTCAATTAGAAATGTCTTCATATTGACATCCATCCAATAATCAATATGATGCTTATTTCTTCCCTTATGGTGTAACCATGCCATACTGTAACCATTTTTTAATCTTTCGTTATAATGTGGGGATTTTTTACCATCATAATATTTAGCTCCACGCCAAAATTCTGTAAATCCATATTTAGATAGATCATGTAATAGACCTTGCTTAATTAAACCGCATTTAAAGCAATAGTGCATAACTAAATGTCTATGCTTAGTAATTGTAATAAAATGCTTAATTGGATGTAGCATAATTATGCCCAAGTACCATTTTTAAATATTTCTACAGTCTTACCATCAAATGTAGTTGCAGTAATATTTAAATCCTCTGAGCCAATCATAAAGTCGACATGAATAATTGAAGTATTTAAATCAAATGCTTTTCTTTCTTCTTCAGTCATCTTATCAAAATCCTTAATACATTCTTCAAATGCTCTACCAAGAGCTAAATGGCAGCATGCATTTTCATCATATAATGTTTCAAAGAATAAAATACCAGTTTGGTTAATTGGAGAATCAAATGGAACTAAAGCAACCTCACCTAATTGTCTTGCTCCTTCATCAACTGAAATTAAATGTTCTAAGACTTCCTTATGCTTTGGATCCTTTGCAATAACCTCAACGACCTTACCATTTTCAAATTTAAATCCAAAATTATCAACAACCTTACCATCAACTGATAATGGCTTTGTTGCCATAACTACACCATTAGCTGATGTTTTATCTGGAGATGTGAAGCATTCTTCTGTTGGCATATTTGGTTGATATACAACACCAGAAATAGTTCTTGCTGCACCACCATCAAAAATCATACCCTTTAATAAGTTAATATTGAAGTTAGTGCCATTTTTAGATTCATAATGTAATGATTTAATACCTAAATTATTTAACCAATCACATTTTTCCTTTAAAACTGCATTATGCTTCTTCCAGTTTTCAATTGGGTCACCTAATACTCTTGTTGTCTTTAAAATTGCATCCCATAATTTCTTTACTGCATTTGATTTAGTTTCATTAGGGAATACTTTTTTAGCCCATGCTTCACTTGGAATACCAGCGATAACCCATTGATATTTATTATCCATTTGCTCACGGTATTTCATAATAGTTGGGCCTAAAGCCATTTTAACCTTAGTATATTTATCTGGATCAACACCCTTTAGAGCATCTGGATCGTCAGATACGATATAAATTCTTGCAGGTAATGTATCAACTGCATGTTGTAATTTTTCTTCTTGCCATTTTGGCATAGTAGATAATGTCTTTAATGATTGATATTTATAAGCTAATCTATTAATTTGATCATCTGACCATTCAACTCTTACGCTTCTAGCCTTTGCCTTATAAGCTGCCTCTACAACATATTCAGCAAAATATGCTTCATTTACTCTTGCTTGAACAATTACATCTTGTCCCTTTTGTACATTTGCTCCGATTTCTACAATTAGTTTTGCATAATTTTTTAATAAAGTCTTATTCATTATTTTCTATTCCTTTCAATAAACTTTTCTATATCATCAGTTGTTTTTAATATATCCTGACTTAAACAAATTGCTCCAGTTTCAGTTATTAGAATATCATCCTCAATACGAATTCCGATATTTTCTTCTTCAATATATAAGCCTGGTTCATTTGAAATGATTGCACCTGGCTTTAATTCATTATATTCACATAAATCATGACAATCTAAACCAATATGATGGCTTACACCATGATAATAATATTTATAGACATCCTCTGGCTTATCAATTAATCCAATCTTCTTTAATTCTACTGCATAATAATCAACTAATATTTGATTTAGCTTTTTAGTTGTAAGTCCTGGCTTTGCTGAATCTAATACTAGCTTTTGACCATTTAATACAATATCGTATATTTGTTTTTGTCTTGCGGTGAATTTACCAGATATTGGGAATGTTCTTGAAATATCAGAACAATACATATTTAAGCTTGCACCTAAATCAAATAAAATCAAATCGCCATTTTTAGCCTTACAATTATTTTCCATATAATGTAAGCAAGTTGCATTTTTGCCTGATGCAGCAATTGTTGGGAATGCATATCCTGTAGCGCCATTATATTTTACTGCTTGATCAAAATATGATTCTAATTGATATTCATATTTTTCTCCAATATTAGATAATATATTTTCAATACCTATTTTTGTAATACCAATAGCATTTTTAATTTCTTCTATTTCTTCAGGCTCTTTAGTTGTTCTAGCATGCATAAATAATTTTCTACCATTTAAAATATTTATCCATGGATATCTTTCTTTTATATTTTTCGCAAATATTTCATCTTCGGATAAATTATCTTTTAATCCAGATGATTCAATATCTAGATATAATTTATTAACATATGATAATAAGCTTTTAACATTTGATTCAAAGCTTTCTAAATATCTTACATCTGTTATACCAGTTGTATTTTTAATCTCCTCCTGGCTTAAAGGAGCTCCAACCCATTTGGCTTTCAATTCATCATAAGGGTTGATATAGATAATTTGATTTGTTTTACCTTCAATTTTAGTTAAAACAACGATGTTTTCGTATTCCAAATTTCCTGATACATAAAAGAAATTACGATTTATATTATAATCCTGTTTATGTATATCATCAGATCCATTATGTCTTGAAAACACAATAAAAATCGAATTATCCTCCATTTGACTTAATATCTTATTTCTGTTTTTTATAAATAAATTCTTATCCATAGTACTACCTCAAAAATATTATACGCTTAAAAGCTTACTAATTGAATCCTCAGAGAATTGATTTTTATATAATTCAAAATAATATCCCTTTTTATTCAATAATTCATGATGGTTACCTGATTCTACAACAACACCGTCTTTCATTACTAATATTAAATCAGCATTTACAACTGTAGATAATCTATGGGCAATCATAAATGTTGTTCTACCCTTCATTGTCACATCAATTGCACGCTGAATCTTAGTTTCTGTTTCTGTATCAATTGATGATGTTGCCTCATCTAATATTAAAATCTTTGGATCATTAACTATTGCTCTGGCAAATGAAATTAATTGCTTTTCACCAAGAGATAATTTACCTCCGCCTTCTCCAACAAATGTATCATATTTGTTATCTAGCTTTTCAATAAATTCATCTGCAGCAACCATCTTTAATGCGTTGATGCATTCCTCATCTGTAGCCTTTAAATTACCATATCTAACGTTTTCTAGTATTGTACCAGTAAATAATTGTGGTGTTTGTAAAACATAGCCTAAATTAGAATGAAGCCATGTTATACTTCTATCCTTATAATTCTTACCATCAATTAATATCTCACCAGCTGTTGGTTCATAAAATCTACAAATTAAATTAACTAATGTCGATTTACCAGATCCTGTGTGTCCAACTAAGGCAACACTTGAACCAGCTTTAATTTTTAAATTAAAATTCTTTAATACTTCTTCACCATTATTATATTTAAATGTAACATTGTTAAATTCAACATCACCAATCAATGGTTCAAAGTTTTCGAACTTAGGGTCAAATATAGTTCCATATTTCTCAATAACCTCAGGTGTATCAAAAATCTCAGGCTTTTCTTCTGTTAAAGCGATTATTCTTTCGGCAGATGCTTGAGCTTGTTTAAAGTCACCTAATATTTGAGATATATTCATAACTGGGTCGAAAAATTTAATTGTGTAATCAACAAATATATATAAAAGTGGAACATTAATTGCTAATATTGTACCAACATAAATTGTTGTTCCTACTGCGAAATAACAGGTAATGAATACTATTGGGCCGAATAATGCTGATAACATTACAGCTCTTAATGAGGCTTTTCTATACTTTAATGATTTGTTTGTAAATTCTTCATTATTTGAATCTTCTATTACTAATGATTTTGTTGCTTTTGCACCCATGAAGCCTTCGTTCATAGCTGCTGTTATTTTAGAATTTTCTTTTCTAGCGTTTCTATATGCTTTTAATATCTTAGAATTAATAAATATAGTAATCGCTAAAATGAAAGGTAAAATAATTATTACAATTAAGGCAAGCTTAATATTTAATACCATCAATACAGTTAAAATACCAAACATTGTCAATAATCCCCATAGAAGGTCTACGACACCCCAAGAAATAATTTCTGATAATTTTCTTGAATCACTTGTAAGTCTTGCCATAATCCAGCCTTGGGCAGTTCTATCAAAATATGAGAATGGAAGCTTTTGTAAATTTAAATATGCTTCCTTTCTTAATTCGTATGAAGTATATACCTCTACTTTTCCTGCAAAATAGATAAAACTAAATACTGTTATTCCATACATACAAGCGACTGATATATATAAAATAATGAATATATTTAAATTATCAAATGATGGAGTTGGACCAAAATAATGCTCTAGAGCATATTTATTAATAAATGGGAATAATGTATCTAGTAAAGCTAATACAGCTACAGATATTATTAATCCAATAGCATATTTCTTTCTTTTAAATACTGTTTTGAATATTTTTCTCCAAGGATGGTTATTATAATGCTTTTGACCTGATTCGTCTTCTAATTCAATATCGTCTTCCATTATTAAATACCCTCCTTCTTTAATACTTCTATAAATTCTCTTTCAAGATCTCCTTGAATACCCCATAAATCATGATATAATCCTGGTTTATCCTTTAATTCCTCATGAGTTCCTGATTCAACAATTCTTCCTTCATCTAGAACTAATATTAAATCAGCTTCCTTAGCTGTAGTAGTTCTATGAGTTATTATTATCATAGTTTGATTTTGATCTTTGACCTTAAGGGCTTTTCTGATTAACACATCAGTTGCAGTATCTAGTGCAGATAGTGAATCATCAAAAATAATTACTGGTGCATCATCTATTAGCATACGTGCAATCGCAACTCTTTGTTTTTGTCCACCTGATAATGTAGTTCCCTTTTCTCCTACTATTGTTTTATATCCCTTATCAAATTTCATAACCTCATTATGAATTGCAGCATCCTTTGCAGCTGAAATTACTTTTTCTTCAGTTATCTTTGGATTTGATATAGCTATATTTTCATATACTGTTCTAGAGAATAGAAATGGGTCTTGTAAAACATATTTAACATTTTTTCTTAAATATTTTTTATCAACATTTCTTATTTCGTTTCCATTGATATATACATTTCCAGAATTATAATCTAAAAATCTAACTAAAATATTACAAATTGTCGATTTACCTGAGCCTGTCTTTCCGACTAAGGCAACAGTTTGACCAGCCTTAATTTTAAATGATATGTCATTTAATAATGATTGTGTTGTATCTGGGAATTTAAATGATACATTCTTAAATTCAATATCACCTGCTAAATTAGGCTTTTCTTTACCATTTACAGCAAATTCAGAATCCATATCGAAAATTTCTCCGATACGCTTTGCGGCAACATTTGCTTTACCAAATGATGCTACTGTTCTTCCCAAGCCTCTCATAGGCCATACTAGCATGTTCATCAATAACATTGCTGCTATAATATCAGCACCACTCATTTGACCACTCTTAGCTAGGAATATACCTGTAAATACTGTTGCTGCATATTGTAGGAATACAGTCATATCTGATATTCCCCAGAAGGCAGCCATTATTGTGTTAAACTTAGAACTCTTTAATGTGTATTCTAAATTTGCTTTATCCATTTTATCAAATTCATATCTTTCATTTGAAAAGGCTCTAACTACTCTAGCTCCATTAACATTTTCTTGGATTACAGTTGTCATATTACTTTCAACCTTTTCAATTTCATCAAATTTCTTATTACAATATCTGAAATAAACGATTGATGAAACTGCAGTAATTGGAACTATTATTAAGCTTACTAGCATTAGGGTTGTAGATATTTTAGCAACCTGGAATGCTCCTATTCCAACTGTAACGAAGATACCAATAAAATTTGGAACCTGAACCGATACGAAGTTAGAAACCTGATCTATATCAGATGTAGATCTTTGAATTAAATCACCAACATCTGAATTAGAATGATATGAGAATGGTAGATCACATATGTGTTTATATAATCTAGTTCTTAGCCTATGTCCTATATATTGTGCAAGAGCTCCTTGCATATAATTATCTATAAATCTTAATACGCTTCTTATAGCTTGTAATAAAACCATTGAGCCTGATACCATTAATATAATATTTAATGTTGTATCACCATTTTTAAATATTTCCTTTAAAAACATTGGAAGCTCAACCTTATCAATATCACCATATCCTAATACAGCAAATGAATATTGTACGAATAATGGTAGGTATGAATACAACCATTGTAATAAAATGGATAAAGCTATAATTGCAATAAATAATGGAATGTATCTAGCACTCCATTTAACAATTCTCCTTATACCACTCATAAAAAATCACCTCAAAACATAATAAAAAGCCCAAAAGGGCTTCTTTTTAATCTAATGGAATAACATTCGTTTTCTTTTCTGTACCAACAACAATTGATGTATCAATATTAGATACATGAGGTACAGCTAACAATTTATCAAATACAAAATCTCTATAGTATTGAAAGCTCTTTGCAACTATTTTTAGTAAGAAAGCAGCTTCACCAGTGATTGTATAGCATTCGATAATTTCAGGGATTTTCTTTGCCTCTTCTATGAATTTTGTTGAAGTTTCTCTATTTAATGGAGACATAGAAACCTTAGCAAAGCATGTAATTTCAAATCCCAAAATCTTTTCATCTACTACAGCAGTAAATTGCTTTAGTACTTTTTGTTCTTTTAAATTTTTAACTCTAAGTAAACAAGAAGATGGCGCAAGACCAATTTTCTTTGATAAATCAATATTTGAAATTGAAGAATCTTCTTGTAAATACTTTAATATTTTTTTATCAAATTCATCAAAATTAAGCGTAGACATAAGCCCATTCCTCTCTCAATAAAATGTATTATCATTTTATCACAATTTTTATCTTGTGTCAAAGATTATTCGGCAAAATATCGATTTTTTAAACAAAAATTCGACGAATTTTATTCGGTGTAAAAAATGATGTTTTCACACAAAAAAGAGCCATTAATTTGGCTCTTCTAATTAGAATTTTAAGAATGAATATACCTTTACAGTCTTTGGGGCTATACTTTTAATGATTGGCACTAAATGTGATACATATCCTCTTACTGTAAAAATAGTAGTAATATTAAATGATTCATTTATATATTTAGACAATGTTTCGATTAATGATGGATCTTCTAATCCATTAAATCTCCAAATAGCTAATATATCTCCAGTAAAGAAATCATATAGAATAATATATGATATTTTATTTACTGTAATTAAATCAATGTCTATTCTGATTTCATTATATTTTGAAATCATTCTATTATAAGCACTAAATATTACCTCTTCGCAGTCTCTGTCTACTATTTCTTTAAATCTTTTATGGATAACATCTATATTTCTATCTGAGATTTCAATATTTTTGTTAGCCAATATATCACAGATTGCTTCTCTTCCGTTATGATTGACATATTTTTCATAATCAATCATACATACTACCTTTGCAGAATATGTATATCCTTTAAAGGCTAGCTTGTTTGCAGTTTGAGAAAAGAATACGTCATCCATACATTTTGGACATTTGTATCCAAGGTTTTTTATTCTCATTGTTTTTCCAGATGAAAATTGAACAACCTTATTTGAAACTGCATAACAATATTTCAAAGCTTCACCACAAATAGGGCACACTAATATTTCGGGTTTATAAATTTTTACCGCTTTTGAATCCTTATCTTTCATTATTAGAATAGATATGCAGCACCAAGCATACCAGCATCGTTGCCAAGCGCAGCTCTTTTAATTGTTATATTTTTTACTGCATAGTGTGCATATCGTTTATAATATTCAGTTATTTTATCGATTAATAGAGCGCCAGCATTACTTACTCCACCACCAATATAGAATGTATCTACATCTACAGCTAATTCTATAATAGAAATTGCTCTTCCTAGTGTATCAGCAACCATTTCTAATACGAATAAGCCAAGTGGATCTCCAACTCTTGCAGCATCAAATACATCCTTAGCCTTCATTGTTTCCTTATTTAAGCATGTTTTAAAATCATCATAATATTGGTTAGCTAATCTTACAATTCCTGTAGCTGAGGCAACAGTTTCAAGACAGCCTACTAAACCGCATGAGCATTTATAATTATGAACATAATCAATAAACATATGTCCAATTTCTCCACAATTAGCATGAACGCCATCTCTAACCTTTCCATCGATTACTAATCCGCCACCAACACCAGTGCCAAGTGTTATCATATAGCCTGATGCTTGCTTATCAGTATCATTTAGTAATTCTCCTAATGCAGCCGCATTCGCATCATTAGTGCATTTTAAAATTGCGTTAGGAAAATATGATTTAGCAATTGGTGCTATATCAAGGTTTTCTATTCCAATATTAGGAAGCTTATCAATTACAGTTCCAACAACATGTCCTGGAAGACCTACTCCTAATCCTTCTACCTCAATATTATTTTCCATTACGAATTTTTTAATTGCTTTAAATACGTCATCAAATAATGTTTCCTTCTTTGTTTCAACAACTAAAGTGTGGATGATTTTATAATCCTCAATAAAACCAACCTTTACAGTTGTTCCTCCAACATCGATTCCTACCCTCATTAATAATTACCTCCAAACAACATTTTTATTACATCCTCAACCTGAGTACTTGAAGCCTTACCAAAAGCGCACATATTAGAAAAGTGCTCACAATTATTAGTTATTAAATTATAAGTACCAAGTCCTGTCCCAAGCTTTGATTTAGCATAAGCTATGATTTCTTCAGGACTTCTTTTCGATTTTAATTCAATATTGTTATATTCTCTAACCTCTACATTTCCACCCTTTAAAAAATCATCTAGTGTTGTAGAAATTATAAGCGCATTTTCTGGAGTTATTTCACTTCCAGAAGGCGCAGCAAATTGATATACACAAGAATCATCTTGGTATACACCATGGTGATAATAATATCCTCTGTTTACTCTAATCTGATCCCCAAAAACGGGTTTTTTGTTAATCCACATAATAATAACCTCAATCACAATTAATTATAATACGAATATTATAAAATTCAATAAAATTCAGGAAAATGTAGCACAAAAAAGAGCGTTATATTTTTTTAACGCTCTTTTTGTTATTTTCCTTCTTTATTTTCTTCTACCTTAGTCATTTCTAAATCATTAAATATATTAGTTACTGATTCTTCATGAACATCATTTGGCTTTTCATAATTTAAGCATTTGTAATTACCATTTTCTAGTTTAACTAAAGCTGTATAATACAAATTATTAGTTTGGATTGTAAATTCAACTAATTTGTTAAAATTAGCATCATCAATTTCCATAAATATTTCAATACCAGTAAATGTTTTACATGAATCTAATTCTTTATTTGGTTTTGATTTGTCATCTTTTTCATCATAATTAAAATAATTAGCTGAATTATTAATAATAGATACCTTATATGCTTTTTTATCTTTAATTAATAAATAACAATTACCAAAGCTCTTAGTAGTTTTCTTATATCCTATTGATGAAAGCTTTTCTTCTAAATCAGATAAATCAGTATGATATTCTTCTGTTTTATATTTAATGCTTTTCTTACCGTTAAATGATTTAAGTGTAGCAAATTGAATCAATATTGTTATTATTACAAATGTTGCGATTAAAGATATTAAGCACACTCTATTTAAAGTGCCGCTTGTCTTTTGTGTCGCGAAGATTAATCCGATTGCTACAACGAATAAAACGGCTGCAATTATCCATAAAGTTCTTGCCTTAATGTTTCTCATTTTATTCCCTCGTATCATCAATAAATGCTAGATCGAAATATAAATCCTCACAGAAAATATCATAAAGCTTATAAAATTTTGGAACTGGTCTATAAAAATCCATTTGAACATGA
>OCVV011148363.1_pt1 | contig 20371 bp, 44 predicted proteins | sample 1539721 | NCBI WGS metagenome assembly OCVV01 (sample SAMN02144230, study PRJEB22623) | gut metagenome | biome: sheep rumen | host: Ovis aries | place: New Zealand
ATAAGGCTTCAAGGATTCGTCCCACGAAATATAATTTGTAAATGCTTCTAAAGATAGCGCGACGCCATAACAAGGATTGTTACTCACAATCTCTTTTTCAAGTAAAAAATTAAAAAGTTTTGTGTAAACGCCACGCCCAACGTGAAACAAAGAAACAGACGTTACCTTAATTTTTTCATACATCAACTCTGCTATATCAATATCATTAAATTCAGCGAAAGAATTATATCCACGCTTATCAGATATATTATCAATAGCTTCATTGTGCAAAAATTTTAACTCGGTTTTCGTCAATTCTGTATTAGCAATAAAATCTTTTAAATAATTATTGTACTCTTGCTTAGTTAGCTTTTTCATATTATTCACCACCTTTCATAGTAATAATATAATATTTCCAAACAAAAGTACAACAAATATTTTATTATTTATTTATTAAATCTGTATAATAATTACTTACATCGTTATACAATTTTTTGTTATTGTCTTCGTCAAGACCACAATACGCAAGTGTAATGCGTTCTGACGAATGCCCGAAGAGACGCATAAGTGTCGCGAGAAACATTGCATCATCCTGATGCGTTTTCATAGATGTGTAACCGAAAGTCTTACGCAAGCCATGATTGCTTACGTTGAGTTCTATTCCCGCATATTCCGCACCTTCATTTACCCATTTCCACGCGCCTTGACGGGTAATATGTCCTGTAGCACTTTTAGAAGACGGGAAAAGATACCATTCCGAATTGAATTCACCGTAGTATTTCTTTAATGCCGCCTTATACTCGTTAAGCACAGACTGTAAAAGTGGATTAATACCAAATTCGCCATATTTTGATGTTTTCTTCTGGCGAACCCTAATGAATTCACGATATCCATCACCGTCTATTACATCATCCCATGTGCGCGGGATAATATCGGAAATGCGGAGACCTACGCACAGTTCAAACATAACCAATGCATATTTTTCCATATCAATAATGGAAAAGTTTTTCTTCTTATTATAATAGGAGATATATAGTTTTAGCTTATTCTCGTCTTTTATAGCATATGTTTTATTTGATACACCAACCGATGCGCTCTTTGCATTATTGCCGCCTTTATTCGGAAACTGGAACATAATACATTTCTGCTCTTCTACTGGTGTTACGGGCATTGTTATAGCTGACATAAGTACACCTCCCATTACTTATATTCTCTTTGATTGTGTAATTTTAAACCTTGACTTAATACATTGTCAAGGTTTTAATCATCATTAACGCTATCTTCCCAAATATCATAATATTCATCAAGTATTTCGTTTACTTTATGTAATCCGTGTAACCCAACGGCATTTACAACCTCACCCCTAAATCCTTTAACTTCGACATTGTTAATGTCTCTTTCGCCCATCTGCCATACTACACGAGCAAAAAGAGAGCATGTTGTTTCCCAATCCATAGGTTTTTCCGTTTTAGAAACTACGTTGTTTGTTAATTCTGCCATGTCTTACTCCTTTTCTGAATATTAATCAAATTGTAACACAATTAATGCCAAATGTCAAGCATCAATACTGCTCTTTCATCGGTAGTGTCGGCGCGATATCTTCTCCAATTAAATTCTCTAAATTACTCAATGCATCATTATTCGATTGGTGTATATTTTTGTTTAATTTATTAAGGATATCTTCGTTTAAACCCAGAGGATAATCCTCTGAATACCACTCAGCGTTACATCTCCTACACCTGTATTTTTTATGGACAAAATAATACCTCTTTTTAAATAATCCTTTTTCTATAGGCTTTCTTTTACTATAGCAACTAAAACTACTCGGACTTTCAAAACTATACACATATTCTTCTTCCGAAATAAACTTTCTATAAAATTCCCCATCAATTTTCACATCTATTTGTTTGCATACATTTTCTCTTGCAAACTCATCAGCATACTTCTCGTCATTGGTTTTATTAATTGCTTCTTCATAGCAGAAAGGGCATTTTTGATATACCTTATCTATTCTTTCGGATACAATTCTATCTATATCAAATCTATCTGGTATTTTGGCTATTTTCATACTTTCACCTCCATAAGTTAACTTCATAAATCCTCTGCATTGATTGTCTTCCATTTTTTGTTCTTACAATATTTCCATTGCAACTCGCCAAAAGAAATCCTTGTTTCGATATCTGCAACTTTTTTATTTGACGCAAAGAATTTAATAATTTTCTCTGCTTCTGTATCTGTCATGCCATATAAACTCTGATATCGAGAAATGGTTCTCGATATTTCCTCCATACTCCACTCTTCATCCGTAAGGGTAGCTTGCCGTTCAATTTCAGCGTTTAATTTATTTACTTCTTCCAACGCCAAACCGTAGCTATCGTATAGCTTATGATACGGTACTGTCGCGCTTTTTGGTTCTTGCCGCCGCCACATCGGATAATTTTTAATTATCCTATACCCTTCTTTCGTTATTTCAGCTTCGATAATACCATCAAAAATTTCCCTCATTGGAACGAGATAACCCATCGCCAAAAGCGTTTCGATGTTACTAACTTTTCTTAAATCATTTAACTCTTCTGGAACTTCTATTTCTTCATATGTCATTTCAAAAAGTTCCGTATTCCAACTCCAACCCTTCGGTAATTTTTTAAACTTTGTTTCCGATTTAAATTCATTAATCGGCACGCCATTTACGAATCTATGCTCACGAACGCTTAATAAATCTATTATCGCGCCGCAGTCAGAAAGAAAATCAATAACTCCGAATTTTACGCGCCATTTTGAAGTCGCATTTTTAGCCGCCCAAAAAACTATATCTCCTTTTTCAAAATCTTCAATAGTGTTGTACATATATACTCCTTTGATTTAATAATTTACCGCGGCAACCCTATCAATAAATATATGGATTCCAGAAGAACATGTTTTAAATCTATCGTTTTCAAACTCGCGTTCTGGTTTTACCCATTCGCCAACTGTATATTTAAAATAAGTGTCATAACACGAATGAGCAGAATTATAGTGTTTTTTACCATTTTTGCTTTGAATATCAAGAACTAATGCTTTATCCACTCTGCATTTTATTCCACATCCAGATAAACGTTTAGCGTCTTTTGGTATAAACAACTTGACTATAACAGGTGTATTTTCTTCATATAAATACGCTCTCTTCCAAGCAATGAATTCTCCATCACTCGGACAGTACAAAGGTATGTTTGTAATATCTTTACACTCACTAATATTTGATTCTTCAAACGAAGTATATATTAAAACTGCCGACTTAAAGTTTGTTTTTTTATCAAAATCACAATTTTCAAATTTTGCGAAATAACAATTAGAATTTTCAAAATTACAATTTTTAAATGTGCATCTAAGGAAAAATGTTCTATTTAAGTTTGCGTATTTAAAATCTACGTTTTTAAATTTACAATCTTCAAACCACGCAAGACTTAAATTCTCGGAAATAAATCTCTGTTCTGTTATTACTTTATTTACTATAATTATTCTTTTACTTTTATAAACATCATATAATAAATCGTCATCATCGTTATAATAACTTTTTACAAACTCGTAATGATTTCTGAGCATTTCCTCTGTTATATTGAAACTATTATTAAAAAACATAAAATCTCCTTTAATTTTTCTTTTCTGGTAAAAGTAATATTTTATCAATATCTTCTGTTTGCCATATTTCAATGCAAGTTCCGTAATATATACTATCTTTATTTGGCGTTAAACTACTCCAATCTATAGGGCAAAAATGACATACAGGTTTCCATTCAACAGATTTTAAATACTGTTCGTTGGCATATTCGCAAAGAAAACAATTATCTAATATATCAGGCATGCCCCATTCATTAACATAACCATGCTTCTTAACCCAATCATCCTTAAATGAAAACCTTTTAGGTTCACTCGGATTATCCCCTAACTCTTTTTGCATATCGCGCCACATTTCACGATGTAACTTCAACGCTTCTTCTTTTGTTAAATCCATTATTCGACCCTTTCTGGTAAAGCTAAAATCTCACTTATTGGCGATGTTCTATAACTACCATAATGACCAATACAAAAATCCTCACCCGTAAGTCCTATCCAATCCAACGGACAATTACAAACACGATTGTCGAGTGGATTGACTGGATTAACTGGATGTTGTCTATCATATTCACACAAAAAACAATTTGCATTAATATTTTCAAAATTATTTCTTGCACACCAATTTTCCTTAAAATCAATTCGTTTATAATAAGATGGATTGTCCCCCAACTCTTTTTGCATATCACTCCACATCTGCCTGTGGAGTTTGAGTGCTTCTTCTTTCGTTAATTTTTGATTCATTTATTCTCCTTCATCTATGAATACCCACGTTTCTGTTCCATACCACTCATTTTCAGCGGTTATTACTGCGTTTCTAACCCACAGTTCATGCTTTTTTATAACTTCTTTAAACCACTCAATAATCTCTTTCGGATTGTCATGGTCGCGCAAGTCGCCAAATATACTTACTGTATATGCATCAACATTATGTATGTTTGGATTTACCCAAACACTTTTCGTTAAAGTTCCCTCAGAGCCGCTCGGCATATAAATTTCTGGATTATCGTAATAATCCTTCCAAACCGATTCATCAGAATCGAAATGGCATTCTTTGCCGAAAATTTCATCCCAATTTAATTGTTTGTTCTCTGTAGAAAATGCCCTTTCTATATCATCAATTCTTATAATTCCTGCAACATGTGTCCAATTTGACATACTATTTCTCCTTCATTTTTGTTTTACTATTAATTTTTATTTATGATAAACGTCTGCTTATATTCTTCTCTGTATCTCTTCTCAGCCTCTCTTTTGCTGTATCCGTAATATTGCTTTACTCCCGCCAATCCGTATACTACCCATGCACCATGAACATTTCTCTCCGAAAAATAAATTACACCAGTATTATACATCTTACAATCTCCTTTCTTAATGTGGCAATTTTGTATTCGGGTTAAACTTCTTTCCATCTTTGAATCCCTCGCCGTAAACGCCGTAATCCATTTCTTTTCCTTTCAATCTTCTCTTCTTTGTAATAAAATCAGACTTCATTACATCTTCCACTTCCGACGGCATCTGCATTACAAGTCCCCATCCCGCTTCTTTTCCGTCTTTCTGTTCTTTAAAAGCGTCACGAATACCATTCACGAATCCAGTTGCGTAGGAATTTTTAACGGTATTCTCAACCTTCCGCGAGTTACAACGGTATTTATATATATGGTCAAGGTAATACTGGCTACAACTGTTCGCTGAATCAACGGCATACTTAAAAATGTTTGTGCAAACATCAACGTCTCCATCAAGTCCGATGAACATAACTTCCAAAGTTTGACTACCACTGACAGCGCAACCACAACAATAATTTTCAGCTATCGTACAAGCGAGAGTGCCGACCCAACGGCTACCACGATTTGTATATGTAATTCCAGTCATAACTCTGCGTACTTCCTTGTTTTTAATTTCCACAAGGTCAATCTCTGAGATTTTATGAGCCGCCATAAGTTCTTTCGCTTTAAGCAATGCGGCTTTTGCTTCATGTTCGTTGTTGCTTTCAGCGAGAGCGAGAAGTTTCTTTATTTTTTCTTTATAGTCTTTCATATTTATTCTTCCTTTCATAATATCTTTATCCGCTCATTAAAACCACATTTTATGAATCCAATACACTAAAAATAAAAATAAAGCGGCAAACAATATTGACATAATTGCCTAAATCAACATAAAAATAGTTATTACATATTTATTCATCATGTTTATTCCAAACCTTAAAATAATAAATAAATTAAATAATCATTGAAAATAATATATAAAATGTAAACTCCTAATAATACAAATATAAATAAACATATAATAAGGAACACAGAAAATATATATTGTTTACTTTCAAATGTGTATGAAATTATTTTACATACAAATACAATTCCCAAAATTGTAATACATATAGCTATTATTAATAACAACAAATTTCTTCTCCATCAATATAAAAATGAGAATCCATCTCATTAACATAATAAGAAACTTCCTTATCTTTTCTTCTCTGCTTTATTAAATCAGCGGTAACAGTGAAGTAAGCATCTATGATTGAATTGGTTATATTACTCCAATCTCCACATTCTTCTAACTGTTCCAAAGCCATATCATTCATTTCTTCAATTTCTTTTTCCGTAAATCCTTCCTGCTTCATGGCTAACTCTGATATATCAACAGCATTATTAATTTCTTCCTCGTAAATTCCCAAAAATCTTATATTAGACATTATTCCCCCCTTTTTTTATGAAATTATTAAAGCTACAAAGGACTTTAAGAAGTTCGTATATATCATCTGCTACGAACCCGATTGAGTCCTCCATATTGTCGTCGGATAACATGATAACATTAATACTTTCATTGAGTTCCCTAAATTTACTATCAATATTTTCTCTGTATTGCTTTATTATATTTTCTCTTTCCGTCATATTATTCATCCTTCTAACTCTTTAATCTTTTGATTCCATTTGCGTTTTGCGTCTTCTTTATTTTCCCCGCAAACTTCCAGTCCGCATCTCATACATTTGTATATAATAGACCTTTCTTTTGTATTTCCAAACCACATTTCTCTGCGGTTACAGCCGCATATGCATGGAAGGAATTTTTCGTATTGTTTTATTTTGACGATATTATATCCCATGTCTCTCGCGGCATTTCTTAACTCTTCAACCGTCATATTTCCCTCCTTATTTAATCCCGTTTTTATCCATATATTCAATAGCCTTTTTTGCGTTTTTGAGAGTTTCGATTAACTTTTCTCCGCGTTCAATCATATGTTCCACATCTTCTTTATCTCCGTACTCTGTGAAGCACCAAAATCCACTATCAATACTTTTAAGCCTTTTCTGAATTTGATTACGCCATTCTACAATGGTTTGCTCTCTCCGTGTCATATTATCTCTCCTTAGTTGCGCTATAGATGTAAGAACCTCTGCTACCAATAACAACAATATCTCCGCAACCATTTTCAATTTGTCTTTTTATATTTTTATATCCCAACTTTTTTAATGCTTCAATCGGTGAACTTGCCTCAATAACAGGCGGCTTGTCGAAAATAGGTAATCTCAAATCGTTTATTTTATATTTCATATATTTCCCTCTTTATTTACAAGGCGGCGTAAAGCCGCCTGTCATCATGCCATCAGATTTTTAAACTTCGGGATTGCCCGTGTGATTTCCGTCTGCGGCGTTCCATTGTACTCTGTATGCTTCTTGACGGTAAATGTAATTGTATCAATAGTATACATTTCCAGTTTTATCTTTTCCCAATCATATTCTTTTATCTGGTCGCTAATCATCTCAATCTGAGATTTTGCGGTTTTCCATATAAGGATTTCGCCAGATTTAAGGATTATTCTGTATGCGTACCCGCCGCCAAACTGATTATCAAAGCTGTACAAATAATCAAATGTGATAGCTTCGATATCTTTATATCTTTTCTTTTCCTCGCCAAAGTGTTTTGACGCGGCATTAGCTTTCTTTTGTACAGCCCTTGCCTTTTCGTCCGCAATGTGTTTATTATATCCCTGCGGCAAGTAGCAAAGATAACCGATATTTCCGTAGGTAACATAACCGTCTTTGAGGATAACCCCCATATTATTAATAAATTCGTTATCCCTCTTTGTTTCATACAGATTGAGATAATAATCAATAATTTTCTCAACCTTTTCCGCCGTCTCCTCCTTATTAAAATCGCTTTTTAAAACTCTTTCGTCATAGCGATTTGCTTTAAGGTCGTTGTTTATTCTTGTTATTCTATCTTCAATGGTCGTTTTGCTGTTTCTGACAATTAACTCTCTAACATATTTCTTAGTGGAAGGTAAGGAATAATCCTCCCACGATTTCATGTATCCGAGTTTGTCGATGAGTTCACTTGCGTATGCAAGCACATCTTCAACTTCATAGTAGATTTCTCCGCCAGAAGGGAAGAACCCGTCAAACTCTTCTAATTCTAAAATTCCGTCATACCAACTGGTTACATATTCTGCATTAAGACCGCCAGTGTAAAGAATTAAGCACTGTTTCCCAACCTGTTTCCATTCGTCTGTCTCAACGTTGTGGACGATGTATAACAGTTTTCTGTCGCGTCGTGTTCCACAATGCTCGCAAACATTATCTGTAGTCCAAAATCTCTGCGGAACTTCGACATCAGCAACTCTTTTTATGATGTTTCCATCAGTATGATTCTCAAGAGTTGCTACAAACTCCCAGTTGTCTATCTTTGCCGTTCCTTCCACTTTAACAAGAAGGAATTTGTATGCCACCTTATTTCCATCTTCGTCCTTTCCTTCTTTAATCGTATCTCCAACCACTTCAAAGGCGAACGGGTTACCAAACTTAGCGCATTTCTTTGCAATGCGATTAAGTTTTTTCTCCACTTTTTCAAACAACCCTTCGTAGATTTCATATACCATTTTTCTTCCTCCGTTTTCTTCCTTTGGCTACATGAATCATTATACTACTTACTTTCTCTTATTGCAAGAGAATTATCTGAATCTCAACTTACTTTCGACTATTGCTTCCTTTGCTCTTTCCGTAAGGGTAACATCGAATCTTCTATTCCACCTCCTCTGTTCTCCCCTATAAACATCTGTAACACACCAACCAGACGTTGTACGCTCCACGACTATATGTGTAGATTTCGGCGGCGTGCAATGCTGATTGTCCGCCGCGTACCAATCAATGTCCGCGACAATTCCAATCATATCCTTCTTCTTTATACCAAGTCTTGACTCAAGATTCCAAAGCGCATCATCAAGTAATGATACATTCATTTTCCTTACACGCGCCCTTTTCTGATTATCCTCGATTACCTTTTCAATTTTCGCGCGGTTTTCATTTCTAAATAAAATCTTCATTTTCTTTCCTCCTTTAAATCATTCCATATTTCTTGAGTAAATCAGTGCAATCTGTACCATGACTATTAACATACATTTTTCTTCCTGTCCTACTATCTCTATATATACCACCTTCAAATTCTCCAATCTTAACATGTCGCGGCATAACCTTTATAAGTTCGCCGCCATCCTGTTCCTGTTTCCAGTGATGGTAATTTCCACTTGTATCTATAAACTCAACATCGTAACCATATCTATTCCAAAATTCACAATACAGAACCTTTTCCACTTCGTATTCGCGACCATTAACCTTGACTATATCATTAACTTCAACCTTCATATTTTTCTCCTTTCAAAAACAGCACGGTGGTCTTAAAAACTTCGTATCCTATTTTCTCTCTTTGAGTTCGTATCCGTTTGCCCACCACGTTGCTTCTTTCGGCATCCCATCAATGTGGATGCAATGGACATCGTATATATTACCAGATTCGATGACCGTACATTTCTTACCGTAGTATTCATGTTCCGTCCAAGGTTTCCCTTGGAGAATCGGAAGAAAGATGCGCTTGTCACCTTTCTTCGCTGTTATGATGTATTTTTCGTTCATGGTTATTCTCCTTTCTTTATTTGTTTCTGATTGCGTATGTCTTTCCATGATATTCGAAATAGAGATGTAAGCCACTTTCTGTCTTGTGAATCTTTGGTTCGCATTTACTTCCGAGATTCAATGTGTAAATCATTTTCCGCATTGCTTCAAACGGCGTTGCGGCGATGAACCCATACTCTTTCCTGTCTTCCATGCAAACCACATAGAACATTTTACCAACAATATGATTCTTCCCGTCAAACATCTCAATTTCTTTTCCTTGCGGCAATCTTCCCATTATCTTTTCTCCTTTTATTTTAATTACTTTATCCGCGAAACTTTTATATTATTCTATGAATCGTCAAAGTACATCTTATATTCTCCTTACCATCTGCCATTCTTTTCTACATATTCCTCATACGTAATATCGAACGGCTGACCTTTCATATCTTTATCATAAATGTATCCGTACTTTTTATGCATTTTCTCGCGCTTAGGTGTATTGCAAACATCATAGCCCGCACGCTTTGACTGTAGATATCTTATTCTCTGCCAGTCGGGGTCTTTCCACTCTTTCTCTTCCTCATATCTACTTATGGTCTCTCCGATTCCGAATGTAAATAAATACGCAAACAATGTAGCAAACAAATTATTTTCTCCTTTCAATTAATTCTTTTTCAAATATATAGGTAAAAGTATTTTGATTTTTTCCGCGATACTTAAACCATTACTTTTCTTCGTAAATTCAACAAATTCTGCGGTAGAAATTTCTTCTAACATTTTCCTATAAACTCTTGACGGATTTGCTTTTATATCCGCCTTGAGTTTTTCTATAAAACTCTTCTTATTATTTTCCGCGACTTCTTTAATACGTTCCATATCTTCGCGCGGTATATAACTTTCTTTTACGTAGAGTTTTATATTCCCAGCGTTTGAGATATGTGCGACAGTCTTGTAATCGCCGTTTACTTCCACGGCTTTATTGCAAACTGTTAAGCCATTTCCGAAACAACCAAGCCATAATTCGAATTTTTCCGCCATCTTATTACTCCTTTCTATCGTGAAGTGCGATTGGATACTGGTTAATATTACGGCTAAATCTTCCGTCCGATGAATACACGAACGTACCACCCATCATTACCCAATTACCTTCTACGACATCTTTGTACGGTTTACAGTACCGATATTCGCGGAATGTTTCATTCCTATCAAATAAAACAAGGTTCTCTGGTGGATCTTCCAAATCTACTTCATTGTTTCCATCTAAGCACGGTATCAACACATTATCGTACTTTGACGATATTCCGCCATTTGAGCAATCGCCAGTCAAAGATGCTTTGTATATTTCCGCGCGAACGGTGTTGATTGTTCCATGCGGCACATATCCTTTCTTTATATATTCAGTGATTAACAACTCCCAATCTTCCGCGTCACATTCATCGTATTCATATTCAAAAGTTCTATCGTTCTGTTTGATTTCCCCCTTAATGTGTATCTTGCTATGTGCGCAAGTTCCTTCAATTGTAATTTCAATATTCTCCACGGCGTTCTTTACTTCATCAATATTTGTTTTTGTAAACTTAATATTGTTCATATTTTTTCTCCCTTCCATACCATTATACACTACTTACATTCCATTAATCAATGTCTAAATCATACGCAATTTGACCAAGTTCGCTATCACAGTCCGAAACAAGGTCGTATAACTTATTATGCAATTTTCCCATAATGTCACCGAACTTTCCCCCTTTCTTTGAATATTTTTCCAGTATCTTACAGAAATTATATAACTTATCATGGACTTCTGAAAGTCTATCAAACGAATCTTTAATTGATTCGTTAAGATTTTCCATCTGGTTTTCTACTATATAGTTTTTCAAATCCGCGCCGCACCTCTCTTCGACTACTCGCAACGCTTCGTCATAAGAGAAAACCATATCACTTTTCCCGTCTGGATAATAGAAATGTAAACTACTCATAATTTCTCCTTTCAATTATTTACTTACTATTCCGCCACAATATAATCCACCAGATTCATTTGCGCGTTTCATTCTTCTGAGGAAGCATCCCATCAAGTCAGCAAAAGAATCATCATCAATATATATTTCCACGTTGTCATCAACAGGGTCAAAATCTCCGTAGTAAATATCTCCGTCCGCCACTCCACCGTATAACCAAGGTTCGAATACCGATTCGTCATTAATCTGACGGCAAATGTATTCCATTGCTTTAACCATGCGTGTTCTCTCTTGTTTAATATTTGCGTTCATTATTTTTCCTCCTTTACATATTTAACAGTGTCAACTTTACATTCTCTCGCGCCAATCTCCCATATATCAGAGAGATACGCGCCGAATTCTAAGTATCCGAAAGACACTCTCGCAACACCAGATATATAAACGTCCATTAATTGTGAGCCTTCGAAATATCTGTCATAATATAATAGATAATTATTTTTACAAACTTCCGCTTTCGCTTCCAGAATTTCTTCCAGATAGCATAAATCGTCGTTCTTCAATGCTTCTCTGACCGCGTATTCCGCCATATCTTTTGCGGTTGAAGCATCATCCTCTCTTTCCGTTTTTATAATCTCTCTCGCGATTTCATACTCTTCCACTGTAAAATATTTCTTATAGTTCTTCGGCAATAAAACTTTCATTTAGTTTCCCTCCTTACCAATTAACTTCAAGAGCGATGACTTTGTTTTCTTTGTCGTAAATATTAACGACACTTCTGTTTATGATTTCCGCAAGAAAATCCATGTTAATTTCCTCGGCGGCACTCATTTCCAAGAAGTCATCGAATATATAATCCCCGTAATTCCGAAATGTTTCATACGCAAGTTTAATAGCTTGCGATTCGTTTGTTGCTAACACAACAAACTGTAAATCTCTACGCGGTATAAAACTAACGCAATAGAGATGTGATTTTTCCTTGATTTTATTATCCCAGTTGATTACCATATTATTTTCCTTTCTTGTAATTTGAAAATACAGAGTGATTTTAAATTCTATCCGCCCCTCATATTACTTTAATTCTCCTTTCTTGATTTGTCAAATCTTAAAATGTCGCAGTTTTATAATATTCATCACGGGCGGCGCGATACGCCTTCCGCTGAACCTCCGTGAACTTTGCATCATCAAAGCATTGTTCCAAAGTGTTGTTGTTGTATCCAATGCTTGCAAAGCATGAGATAACATTGTAATCATTATCCCATGCAATGCCGTATTCATGGTTAAACATTTCGTAGAGGAAAGCATTTTTCCAATAATCGAAATTGCCATTTGCCGCGGCTTCTTTCGCGGCTTTTAATTTTTCGAGAAGTTCCTTCTGTCTTTCGCAGAAACCTTTATATTTCTGGTCTACATAGCAGAAGGAGATGGGATTATAATATTTATCCTTTACCTTTTCCGCGAATTCCTTTTCTTCTCTTTCGTTATGGTATATATGGAATGCCGTTTCATACGGAATCCGCTGAATATAATAATTCCGCAGAAAATAATCTTTATTTTCATAATCCGTATAATTCTTTACTACCGCCAAGTCCTCGTCCGTAAAGACTTTATTTGGTAATGTTTCCATATACCATTCTTTCAATTCTTCCTTGCTTCTTCCCTTATGGTGCAATTCGTAATCGTTGGCGTAGTAGATATGCGCGCCGTCCTTAAAGACGAGCGCAGAATATCCGAAATATCCGCCAAAATCCACAAAATATACGTCGTGTCCGTTAATCTCCACATCATCTTCATTCATTATTATTACTTCCGCGAGTGTAAGCGCCTCAATTTCACTAATAGTCCAGTCCTTCATCTTTATTCTCCTTTCTAATTAAAAGTCTCTCACGAAATACTTATCACCCTTCGAAAATCTCAATTAACTTTCCGATAGCGTAAGTTGCGGAAAGTCTATCAATCGGATTATCTATTCCATGCCGTAACTGGTCATCGTTATACATCGAATAACCACAACCTCTTGTGAGTATTCCGCCGAATCTCCAATTTGGAATTGTGAAACAGTAGCTATTGTTCCCGTCCTTATCTGTATAGTATTTAGTAAGAACGATATCAAATCTCGTACACTCCGCGCTTGCGGTAGCGACTATACAATTTTCTGTTATTGATTCAATCTTGATTTTCCCTTCCCATGATTTTTTGTATTTGAAATATTTTGCATATTCGTTGTTGTAAAGCGGCTCAGTTACAGTGAATTCAAATTCTTTTTTCATATCATTTTTCCTCCTTGTGTTTATTTATATTAAATAAAATCTCTTATTGACATCCCAGGCGCGTTCCAAGGGTTAGATGGGCTATAATCTCCCGCCGTTGATGATGGACAATAATCATAGTCGCCATGTAACTCATCATAAAGTTCTTGCGCTTCTATTTCCGCAATTTCCTCACAGGATATGCGGCTTTCTTCCTCCAACTCTTCGGGAGTTTTCTTTAAATCCTCGCGAAGAGAATCAAGCCAATTATCAAACTCTTCTTCGCCAAGGTATTCGTAATCAAATCTAACAGATTCAATATCTTCTTCCTTTGTTATTACTCTACACCCCCACATAGCCAAGAACGATTCCCAATTTTCGCCATACATCATCATAGTAGCCTTTGCGGTGTATTTTCTCCAAGCTCTCAATAATAATACACCTTTTAAAATCTTTAAATTCTTATTCATATTTTCACTCCTATCTAATTTTGGTGTAATATTTCCGCATCTCTTCAAGTATCTCAAATACTTTTTGAGAGCATTTACAAATCCGCTTGTCATAGCAGACACTTATCATTCCGTTAGGTTCACAGCGGAAGTAGATAAATTTCTGTGTGTCAAGCATCCACCCTTTTGTTCTAAGGGGAATGTTTATTCCAGCGGCTTCAACCATATTAACAATGATGTTTTCGCCGTACACATATTCATTATCAATTCTTCCGTTGTTTTTTATCTTGTCGATAATCTCGGCTTTCTTTTTCTCGAAAACCTTTTCTTTTTCACAGCGGCGTTCTTCTTCTTTTCTCGCGCACTCCGCTTTTCTTTCCGCCTCTTCCTTTTCGCGCCGCTTAATTACTCTTGCTCTTTGTTCGGCGCATTCCCTTAAAAGTTCCCGTTCACCTGCCGCCGCCAAAGGTATAAGCTCGGATTTTGGAATCCACAGCTTATCTTGTTTCAATTTTTCTCTTATGTATTCCTTATATCCTTCGAAAGTTCCCGTCCCCTTTTCCTTTTCAGCGATTATAAACATCTTGATTTTTTCGAGTTCCGCATACTCTCCGATATATGCGCCAGTATCAAGCCAAAGGTTAGTAATAGTTCCAACGTCATAATACAACTTATATACCGCTGAACTATAACTTTTTTTCGGCGGCTTCACATGAAGCGCGAATCCTTCTCCGATGTCATCAGCAAGTATATCTTCCATTGGGTACATCCACTTACCTTTAACTTCGGGAGTATTCATATCAGATTTATATCCAATCACACCCTTATAAAGTGTTCTTTTGTAGTCAGCAAAATTAATATCTTTAATCGTCATTTTCTTTCCCTCCTTTCTAAAAGTTGTGGGGTTGGTTTAGTTCCAACCCCACTATGTTTAACGTTCCATTGTATTATGCAAGAGCCTTATTCAGTTCAGCTTCCAGTTCAGCGAATTCTTCATCGCTGACTAACTCTTCTTCTTCGGGCGCATTCATCGCTCCGTCAAGTTCCGCCTCAAGTTCCGCATTCTCCTGCTTTTCCGCTTCCGCTTTAGCTTTAGCCGCCTCCTTTTCGGCTTTCTTAGCTTCGCGTTCTGCTTTCTTTGCTTCGCGTTCTGCTTTCTTTTTTGCCGCCTCCTTCTCGGCTTTTGCCTTAGCCTTTTCCTTATCGGCTTTAGCCTTTGCCTTTGCTTTTTCCTCAGCCTCCTTCGCGGCTTTCGCTTCGGCTTCGGCTTTGGCTTTCGCCTCAGCCTCCGCCTTGATGATTACATCAACTTCTTCCTGCTTGCGGAACTCACCCTTGCAAGCGTTGTATACTTTTTCCAAAATTTCCCAACGCTTCAAAACCTGTGCGTGGTGATTGCTTCCAGAAGAAGCATTTCCCCTGTAAATACTGTAGTCATCAGTATTCGTTTCGAAGAACTCCGCGCAGAACTTATCCGCGAAGTCTTCCGCGGCGTACCCGTTCTGAATTGCATCGTACATGAACGGCACAAGGGAGATAAAGTGTGTTCTCACAGTAACCTTTTTCCCGATGCGCTTCATTCTTTTGGCGTTATCGCCAGTCGCAGAGTTAAGGTGTTTTGCAACTCTCAGACCAAAGGTGAAGATTGCGTTGAGTTCATCAATATTTTCCTGTTCAAAGTGTACTGTTTCGTAGTACGGTCTTACAACCTTATTATCAAGGCAGATATCCGCTTTCGGAACGTTCAGCATCATCATTGTTTTAATAATGATATCCTCGTTTGTGTATTTCCGAAGAGCGTTCTCCGTAAGAACATCATGAAAGAACTGGTGCTTGCCAATCTCAATGATTGTTTCCAGTTCCTTGCTTGCTACTCTTGTCTTCTCAATAGCGGAGAGCGGAGTTCCATTGTTGAGCCGCTTGAAAATTTCCGCGATGGTATCGTCATCCGCGCCATCAATTCGAATAAAATTGAACGTGCGGCTATCGAACTTGTCGCGAATCACTTCGGGAAGTTCATCGAACGTCATTCCAGAGATATCATATGCCATATCATCAATGACAATCGGCTGAATGTTTCCAAGCCGATGCTCATTATTACGGAACATGCGGAGTGTAGTTGTCCGCTGTTTTCCATCAATGAGGTCATCAACCATAACCATCTTGTCATTTTTCCCAACTACCTCAGACCTGATGGAGATAATCTGAGGGATGGGGAAGCCAGTGAGGATTGAATGTACAAACAAATCTCTCTGTTCAGCTTTCCAAACATCCGTTCTCTGAACAGTGTTTCCGCTTTCCATCTTGCCAGACTTGAAAGCCTGAACGATCCCCTTCGCCGTCATGCTCGTTGTTGTCGTGCTGATTTCGGGGAATGCTTTCTCAAGAAGTTCAGCCTGCATCTCTGCCATCTTTGCTTCGTACTGTTCCATAGCGTTCATAGTAACCTCCTCTACTGTGTTGTTGTTGTTCTCAGCGTTAACAGTTGCGTTGTTCATCATTGTGTTGTTCATCATAATTTTTTCCTCCGTGGATTTAAGTATTTATTATTTTTCCATATTCACTTTATTTCCCGATATTCAATTTTTACCAATATTCAATTGTGTGTGGTGGGCGGATATTTTTCCGCCCTAACTTGAATCCCACATCTTATATTCTCCTTCCTTACTGTTTCATCATACTGTCAACATCTGTAATATATTTTTTGTATGTTTCAAGCACATCTGAGACCATAGCCGCCAACTGCTTGTCTTTAGTTGCGGCATCCTTAAATTCCAACTTTCCAAAATGGTCTTTCAGATGTCTTTTCCGCGTGTCTTCAATCGGTACTCCATAATGTGTATTGACAAGGATACTGAATATATCCGCCTCTACTTCCATCTGGTCAACGCTTTTCCCTCTTGCCTTATGCATAAGAGCGTGACCAATCTCATGTCCGCCAACCGAAAGTTTCTGTGTGTCTTTCATCGTTGGCGAGATGTGAATCTCCTGTTTTCCATCAGCACTTGTTTGACAATATCCGAATAATCCCGACCCGTGGATTTTCTTTTCATCCGCGCCGTCATATACTGGAATTCCGTACTTTTCAGTTACACACTTTTTAAGTGCGTTCCACGCATCAGCATGTTTTACAGATTTTTCTCCGCGAGAGAGAAACTTATTATATTCTTCTACGGGTACATTTGTCTGTGCTATGTCGTATGTAAATCCTAAACCGAAAATAGTTTTCTTACGCGACTTGAATTCTCCACTTTTATACTTCTTCTTTTCATCCTTAGTGAGAAGTTTCAATTCCTTCTCATATTTCCCATCGCCGTCAACATCTACCATTGTCTTTGTTTTTGGTACAAAGACAACCATTCCATGTTCGCGGAACTCGTCTTCGCGAACCCTATAGCCCGCTTTTTTCCATGCGTTCACCTGCTGACAGCAGATAGCACCCATGTTCTGACATCTAATCAGAATTGAATTTCTAAGCGAATACCGATAGCTATTACGGTCAAGCCAGACAGCAAACGCTTCTAAGTCTTCCGCGCTATCCATGAAATTATTCAGCGTGTCGTTTATAATCTTGCTTGCTTCATCTTTCTTCATATCTTTTCCCTCCGTTCATAAACTTTACTACTTATGTTCTCTTTCGTCAATCCAGAACTTATGTTCTGTCCTAATCGTTCCAGAATGACTTCTGCGCGTTCTGTCTGTATCCTTCAAGGATTGTTTCCAGAATCATGCCGCCATTTTCTTTGGCTTCTTTAATGTATTTACACGCTTCCGACTTGTTCATTCCGAACATCCAACGGACAGCATCAAGATATTTATTCATCTGTTTCCCTCCTTTACATGATATGATTAAGGTATTCCTTAATCTCTTTTCTCGCTTCGGTTATCTTTGCCTCAGCTTTTTCGCGTATCTCGGTGTACTCTGCAACAAACTCAAGCATCACTTCTTTTTTTATTGCATCTTCCGCAGTTTCAGCTTTGGCTTTATATTCCGCTTCGTACTCTTTCGCAAAGATGTAATCATTGACAGCCGCTCTCTCGGCTTCAAGGATTGTCAACAAACTTTTTTCCATTAAATCACCTCCCTTCTTCCGAATCTCACCGCCTCGGCAAAATCCGTTGTATCATTGATGTAGCAGATATCCGCGTCTGCCGTTACGTTGTTGCGGCGTTCAAATATTTTCCGCGCTCTCTTTGCTTTCATTTCCGCGCGGCGTTCCCTGTTATCGTATTCCGTGTATTTTCTCATTCTTCCACCTCCTCGATTATATTTGTAGCTTCGGTTAAAAGTTCCATAGCGTCCCTTATTAATTCCAGAGCCGCCTCTGCCTTCTCCCGTTCCGTTTCGCTCACGCAGTAGTCATCAATCCATTCTTCCAGAGATACCTCCGCAACTTCTGCCTGATTCAAAACTTCGTAAATTCTGTTATCAATATTCTGTAACATTTCTGTTTTCCTCCTTTACAATAATCCGATATATTCCAGACGCTTCACAATTTTCGCGTCCTGTTCCTCCGTTACGGAATACTCCAAACAGTAGTATTCGTAACACTGAAAACCCTGTATAATTTCACCTCCTTCCTCGATGATTATACGTTTCGCGATATCCTTGTGTGTCGGGTTTTTAAATTCCACTGTGTATGTTTTCATTTGTTTTCCCTCCTTTAATTATTTTTCAAAGTACATCTTTTCAAATCTATCAACGGCGGCTTTTTCTTCCGCAGTTCCGCTTTCCTTGAGTTGTATTAAAACTCCAAGAGATATCGTATGTTTCTCATCAAACTTCACAACTTCCGCGCCGCATTCCTCCACATAATCTGTGATGCGGAGTTTTGCGTCCTTAGTTGCTTCCACGCGAGTTGCGAAATCTTCTGTTGTGAAAATTTCCATTTCTGCAATAAACTTCATGCAGTAAGCATCTGTCCCGTCATAAGCTATAACATTAATCATTCCAAACATTTTGTTTTCTCCTCCTTATTTTTCCCAAACAGTTGCTACCGTAAATCCGCCAACCATGAAAGCCATTCCATTGATAACTTCACCCTCGGCGGTACATCCGTAAAGCCGCCGCCAGATGACAACGGCTTTATATTTTTCCTCAAGTTCCAAATAGGTTTTTCTTTCCAGTGATGACATTTAATCACCTCCTTTTTTCCATCCAGACGGGATACTGAATGGAATAAAATCTCCGTCTATATCCAAATATAAACCACAAACTATGTAATCAATACTACTATTTAAGACTGATAATGCCCGAATGTTTTCCAATTTGTATTTCGGTACATCTTTTCCATGAATCAAATCAACAGCTATATTGTGTAGTTTCGTGTTTAACTCGGAGTCTACAAATCTGCTAAATGACCTCATAATTGAGAAATCCATTTCATGTATTCCATATTCATCCCTTGCAAATTCTTCCATATTGTTATCAATTAACATCAGCCAGTGCGAAATTCCTTTGCGCACATCCTTCTGTACTACGTAGTTTGTTACTGTTTCTCCGTCTTCTTCATACTGCATATCAACAGGATACGTTGTAGCGGAAAGTTTTAATATCTCCCCAATAATTTCCGCAATTGCGTTCCATCTTCCAGAATCAACTATAACCTCTCTGATTGTCATCATTTTATACCTCCTTTACTATTACATGTACGTTACGCGCACACATGATTTCCGCGACACATTCCGCGTACTTCTTTATAAGTTCGGACTCATCGCCGTCGGGCATAAGCGTTCGGCGCAAAACCTGTGCCTTTTTTCCGCTCGGCGGAATACCAAATGCTACCATAACCTTCATTTCGTTTCCCTCCATTCCTTTTCCTGTTCTTCCATATCTGCAAACTTGCGGCGGTCACTTGCGCTGTAGTTTTTTCCGTAGTACGGGTCATTGCTTTTACATCTGCAATATGGACAACTGCAATGAATTTTTCCCTTGCGGTATCTTCCAAAATCGGAATACCATTCAAGTTTTCCACCTGAGACCATATCTGTGTAAAAGTGGCAAATACGCTGTTTACGTTCCGCCTTATTATCATCCTGCCAACGCCTGTTGCATCTGTTTTTGTGAATCATATTTTACCTCCTTAATTTTGTGCTGTTTTAACCAACAATCCCGTCCGCGATTTTCCAATCGTGGACAGGTTGAAGATTAAAGCATCATCTCTTATACTTCGGGTAATATGAGTGAAACATCGACCAGACGTTGCATTCATCGTCCCCGAAATTTCCATCAGGATAGACGTTATTCTCAGCCATGTCGCGG
>OCVV012836677.1_pt1 | contig 20362 bp, 15 predicted proteins | sample 1539721 | NCBI WGS metagenome assembly OCVV01 (sample SAMN02144230, study PRJEB22623) | gut metagenome | biome: sheep rumen | host: Ovis aries | place: New Zealand
GCCTACAACTTCCTGCAGAGCGCGCGGCTGCTGGCTGAGAGCATCCAGGCGTTCAACGACCGCTGTGCCTCCGGCATCCGGGCAAACCGGGAGAAGATGGATGAAAACCTTCGCCGGTCCCTGATGCTGGTTACGGCGCTGAATCCGGTGATCGGGTATGAAAAGGCGGCGAAGACGGCACAGAAGGCTTTCCGGGAAGGAACCGGACTGAAGGAAGCGTGTGTGGCGCTGGGATTCCTGACGGCGGAGGAGTTCGACCTGAATTTTCATCCGGAAAGGATGGCATAAGGTTTTTCACGCATGAAAGCCAGGGAATTGCGCACGGCTGTGGTGAAATAAGGAGATGAAGACAGCGGATGACGGAAAGGCTTTATTATGATGATGCTTATCTCTGGAAATTCGAGGCGGAGGTGACCGCGGCCCGGGAAGGCAGGAAGGCCGGAACATGGGAGATTGCCCTGAACCGGAGCGCTTTCTATCCGACCTCGGGCGGACAGCCCTTCGACACGGGATGCCTGCGCTTCGAGGGCGGGGAAGCCTGCGTGACGGACGTGGAAGTGGACCGGGAAGGGGAAGTCTGGCATACGACGGACCGGATGATCCCTGCCGGAGCGCACGTGAACGGCGAGATCGACGGAGAGCGGCGGACCGATCACATGGAACAGCACGGCGGGGAGCACATGATCGCCGGCGCACTGTGGGAAAAGCTGGGCGGTGTGACCATCGGGCTGCATCTGGGAGCAGAGGACTCATCGATCGACGCGGATCTGCCGGAGGGGAGGACGCACCTGACCGAGGAGGAAATCCGCCTGCTGGAGGATACGGTGAACGCCCGGATCCGGGCGGATGCGCCGATCCGCTGCTGGTTTCCAACGGCGGAGGAGCTGGAGACCCTGCCGCTGCGGAAAAAGCCGACGGTCACGGAGCATATCCGCGTGGTCGCGATGGGGGATTTTGAAATGGTTGCCTGCGGCGGGACGCATCCCGCCTCGACGGGAAGAATTGGTCTGGTCAAGATTACCAGCGTGATTCCCGCAAAGGGAAAGGCACGGATCACCTTCGTCTGCGGCGGAAGAGCGGTTCGCCTGTTCCAGACGTATATGCGCTGCGCGGATAAGGCCGGGGCAGCGCTGAGCTGCCCGGTGGAAAAGCTGAGCCGCGCGGCGAGCGATCTGAAGGGCCGCCTGGCGGAGGCGGAACGGAAGGCGAGGGTGTTCGAGACGGCGGATATCCTGCGGAAAATCCAGGCGGCGGAGACCGCGGAGGATCTGCCGGGCATCACCCTGGCTGCGCTGACGATGGAGGAGACGGACGCGAAAGCGACCGCGGCCGCCGTGTCCGATTATATCGCCGGGAAAGGGAAACTGCTGTTGCTGGCGACCGGGGAGCGGCTCACCTTTGCCCGGTCGGCGGATGTGCGGATTGATATGAACGGGCTGATCAAACGCGTTGGGCGGGGCGGCGGAAGGCCGGACATGGCCAGCGGCGCCGGGATTCCGGAGTGCGTCGGGGTGGCGCGGAAGATACTGATGCATGAGTACAGGGGATAGATGTGGGGGGCTTTGCGATCGCTTCTCAACACAGGCCGCACTGTGGCATGTGCCCCGCGCCCCTTCGCCATGCATCAATCTGATCGATCATTGTATGGCGCAGTTCGGGTTTTATGAAAGGACATAAGGCAAAATGGTCAAGGAAGAGGATTTGATCCGGATTCGGTGGCATGTGAACCGGGATGCGGATCCGCCGCTTTATATGCTGATCTGTCTGCATCCGGACTATCCGGATCTGGAGGTCAGCGTTTCATCGGAAGAGGTAACGGAGCGGGTGGCCAAGGCCCGGCTGATGCAGGAAATGTATGCGCTGGGAGAAAAGAAGGGCATTCCGCCGCAGCGGCTGAGGTTCAAGATCAACGGGATTGAAGAATAACCGGGGACTTTACTCTGTATGTGATCCGTTAACCCAATCTACCGATTTGGACGGATCATCATCCGATGGCTCCCAGATCCCTTCGGGAGGAAAAAAATAACCCCCGCTTCAGACGAAGCGGGGGTTAAAAACGTCAGGAATCAGATGACCAGCATCAGCAGGGACAGCGCGATGAACACGGTGGCGGCAATCTTGGTCCCGAGCGCGAGCTTGGCTTCCAGCGTTTTGGACTTGGACTTGCTGAAATAACTGTCAGAGCTCTGGCCGGAGAGGGCGCCGATCCCGGAATCATCCGAGGACTGCAGAAGCACGGTAACGATCATAAAAAGCGCTGCGAGAATCAGCACGATAGACACAACAGTAACCATCAGAAAAAACCTCCCTTAACAAATCAGCCTAAAGAATATACCATACAGCCCGCCAAAAAGCAAGGAAATTTTTTAGCCGGCGGTATGGGTGCCGGACAGATCCCGGTTCTGCTTCCGCGCGGCCAGGGCGGCGAGGCAGCACTCCTTGCTGCGCTCAATATGGTGCTTCATCAGGGCCTCAAAGCCCTTCAGATCCTTCTGCTCCACCAGGTCGACCAGGCGGTGATGCTCCTCATGGGCGGAGGAACGGCGGTTTTCCTGTTTGATGGCCATGGCGGAGAAGCGGCGGATATATTCATCCTGCCCCTCGATGACCCGCAGGATCCGGTTCTTGCCGGAAATGGAAGTCAGTGCGGTATGGAACTGGCGGGCGAGCGGACTGAGAGACTCCACATCGTCCTTTTCCATCATCCGGTCCATCTGTGCGAGCAGCTCCCGCAGGTTCGCGATGTCCTCCGCAGTGGCGTTTTCGATGATATCCGGCAGCGTCAGCATCTCCAGCGCGTTCCGGATGGTATAGATCTGATCGACGTCCTCCGTGGTGAAGGCGTGCACGATGACGCCCCGACGCATGACATATTCAACGAGCCCGTCCCGCTCCAGCTTGCGGAGAGCTTCACGCAGCGGGGTGCGGGAGATGTGCAGCCGATCGGCATACTCGGTTTCAACGATGCGCTCACCGGCGGAAATCTCCCCGGTGATGATTGCTTTTTTCAATACGTCATAAGCGATCTCACGGATCGGGCGGCTTTCCGTCATGGGCTCAAATGTCAGACTCATTTCTGGATTCCCCCTTCAGAGAATGTTCTTTCTTTGAACTTCGGATACAATACAATAAAAAAACAATTGTGTCAATATCCTCTTTTTCAGGGAGAAGTGAAAGTGGGCGAGGAGAGATTTTTACCGGTTGAACGGGCTTTCAAAAAGGCGTAAAATGGCAAAAAAGGAAGAAGGCGGGCTTCGGAATGACGGAGATTCTGACGGTTTCGGAAATGCGGAAGAGCGATGCGCAGGCGATCGCGGCGGGAACGCCGGGGCGGGAGCTGATGCGCCGCGCAGGAGAAGGAATCTGCCGGGCTGGGAAGTGGATGCCTCCCGTTGCGGTCGTCTGCGGAACGGGAAACAACGCCGGGGACGGATTCGTGCTGGCCTCGCTTCTGAAGGAAGCGGGGATCCGCTGCGAAATCCTGCTGCAGGATGACCGGGCGACGGAGGACGGCGGATACTGGCTGAAGGTGTGTCGGCAGCAGGGTATACCGATCCGGCTGTGGCAGGATGCAGACACCCTGCGGGGATATGGAAGCATAGCGGACTGCATCTTCGGCACCGGGTTTCACGGCCGTCCGGAAGGAGAGGCGGCAAGGATGATCCGCCTGATCAACGAAAGCGGCGCGTATGTGATCAGCGCGGATATCAACAGCGGGCTGAGCGGGGACAGCGGCCTGGCCGAGACGGCGGTGATGAGCGATCTGACCGTTTCCGTCGGCAGCTGGAAGCCCGGGCACTTTCTGGGCATGGCGAAGGATTATATGAAGGATAAGACGTGCTGCGATATCGGGATTCCGCCCCTGGGGCACGGCGTGTATCACATGGATGCGGCGGATGCGTCAAAGCTTTTTCCGCCGCGGAAGCATTACAGCCATAAGGGCACCTACGGCTATCTGGCGCTGATCGGCGGATCCTTCCGGTATTCGGGGGCGATCCGGCTGGCAGCGATGGCGAATGCGGCCATGCGAGCGGGCGCCGGGGTAGTGCGGCTCTGCGCGCCGCAAAGCCTGTGCGAAAAAATGATGCCGGAGATTCTGGAAGCTACGCTCTTCCCTCTGTCGGAGACGGAAGGCGGGATGAGCTTCCGGGAGGAGGAGCTTCGGGAAGCTGTCCGGGGAACGCGGGCGGCGGCCTTCGGCATGGGCGCCGGGATGTCCGGGGAGACGGAGAAAGCGGTCCGCTTCCTGCTCCGGGAATACGACGGCGTTCTGATTCTGGACGCGGACGGGCTGAACGCCCTGGCCTCGGCCGAAACGGAGCTTTTGCACAAAGCCGCGGGGCACATCATCCTGACGCCGCACATCGGGGAATTCTCCCGGCTGACCGGGCTGGGGGCCGCGGAGATACAGAAAAACCCGCTCTCCCTGGCGGAAAGCTTCGCCCGGGAGAACGGGGTGGTGCTGCTGCTCAAAGGCCCCGGAACCATCGTGACCGACGGGAAAAAGACATGGATCTGCGACCGGGGAACGCCGGGAATGGCCACGGCCGGGAGCGGCGATGTGCTCAGCGGAATCATCGCCGCCGTTTGCGCGGCGAATCCGGACCGGCTGTGCGATGCGGCTGCGGCTGCGGCATGGATCAACGGAAGGGCCGGAGAAATTGCCGCGGAGACGGTTGGGGAGGTCAGCATGGTGGCGGGGGATACGGTGCGATCCCTTCCGCAGGCCATCCGGGCGTTGCAGGATGCCCGCAAATGATGGGGAACCCTGAAAGCAACTGCCCGGGGAAAATGCCGGAGATGAAGCGTCAGCCGGCAGAAGCCGCCCGGGCGGCTTTTTTCTGCGCCTTGATCCGGTACAGGGCGGAATCCGCTTCGGCGACGAGCTGCAGATAGGTCATGCCGCTGAGATATTTGGCGACGCCGATGCTGACCTCGAGCCGGTACGGCCGGTCCGGCGTGTTTTCCGCTTCCAGCTGCTCGCTGATCTGCCGCTGAACCATCTGACAGTCCTGCTCGGTGCCTTCAACCAGAATAGCGAATTCATCCCCGCCGTACCGCGCGATGAAGGGACGGGAGGGAATGGACTGGCACGCGGCTTTCAGCACGTGTGAGATCTTTTTCAGTGCCATGTCACCCTCCAGGTGACCGAAGGTATCGTTGATGGGCTTGAACCGGTCCACATCCAGCATCATGAACCAGATCTGTCCTTCGTGATCCATAAGCTTGTAATTGACAAACCGGTCCAGGTTCTGCCGGTTATTGACCCGGGTGAGCTGATCGGTGGAGATCTGGCTGAGGCTGTTGCCCGCGAAAACGCTCAAAAGCTCCAGCATGATGCACACGCAGATGACCGGAAAGGACTCGCCCAGCTGAGTCAGCGCGAGCGCCAGGAGCAGACAGATGGGAAAGGTGGACAAAAGCGCATAATTGGCCTTCCGGGTCGGATCGGCCTCATGGGTCCGGGCGGTCAGCAGGCGCCAGCTGGCGCAGCCGGACAGCGCTGCGAGCGCACCCAGCATGATCGGAAACATGATATGACGCCTGTATTCATAGTTACCGCCGAAGGAAAAGATCAGCGGGACAAAAAGGTTCGCGATGATCAATGCCCCCAGGACGACGCCCGTGGCGCCCATGACCTGCCGGGCCCATTTTTGGGACAGGAGCCCGCTGTACATATAGGCTTCCGCATAACCGACCCAGCAGAGCACTCCGAGCACCAGACTGAACAGATACAGCGACTTGAACAGATAGGAAAGGGGATTGGCCAGGTGGTCGATCACCCAGATCCGGTTGAAAACCGTGAACAGCAGGTTGAAGCCGAAATTGCAGATGAAACAGATATACACCCTTTTGATCCACCGCTCCGCCAGGGAAAGGTCATCCCGCCGGGAAATCCAGTACAAAAGCACGCTGACGACAAAAATGCAGATCAGATAGATCTCGGCATAAAGTATGGCTTCCATAATCGGATCTTTCCCCCGTATATTCATTCACCTGGCGGTGGACTCTTTTGCCAGAGGCAAAAAAAGAAACGTCACCGGTTGCATCCTTGCGGCAACCCCTGAAAGAGTATATCACAGATCAAGGTCAGGCAAAAGGCCTTCATTGACTTTTTTGCAACGAATATTACAATGGAAGAAAAGGAAGGGGCGGAATGAACGAAATGGACGAAATGGATCGGGAAGGCATGCGCATCGCACGGGAGGAAGCGGAAAAGGCGAGGCAGGAGAGAGAAGTGCCTGTCGGCGCGGCGCTGTACCGTGCGGGAAAGCTGATCTGGTCGGATCATAACCGCCGGGAAGCGATGCACGATCCGACCGCCCACGCGGAGATGCTCTGCATGAGAAACGGGGCAGCGGAGAAGAGGGACTGGCGGCTGGGGGACTGCACGCTGTATGTCACGCTGGAACCCTGCCCGATGTGCGCGGGAGCGATGGTGATGAGCCGGCTGGGCCGGTGCGTTTTCGGCGCGGGGGATCCGGAAAAGGGATGCTGCGGCAGCGTTTACGATCTTCCGGCCGATCCGGCGCTGCACGGCAGCACGGTCTGGGATCAGGCGAAGGATCATGCTGTGGATGAGGCTGCGCTGACGGCCTTCTTCCGGGAAAAATAAAAGGCCGGGGCGGAAGGGTCTCCGTCCCGGGTTCTTTGGATGCTTCGGGTCATTTCCGGCTCCCGAACCGGCGCCGATAGCAGGTGTCGCATACGCTGTAGGGCCAGTTCCAGGGCAGGCGCCGCTTGCAGGAACGGCATGTTTTCTGCTGCAGTTTCTGGGTGGAAAGAATATGCACAATGCCCTGGGAGATCAAATCCTTCCGGCGCTGGATTTCCTCCAGCAGCCGGTCCGGATCATCGAAGAAAAGGCGTACATAGTTGTAGTACAGATCGCAGCGGCGGTAGTCCGCCTCCAGCATGTCCAGCTGGCCGATCACGCATTCCTCCGGATCCCGGATCTCCGGCATTTCCGGAATGATATCCAGCTTTTCATGCCGGCATTCGGCGTGGTACATCTCCTTCCAGCGGGCGAGCAGATCCGGATCCGTCTCGTCGAAGGGAATACACAGGAAGCGGTAGAGCAGCGCCTTGTCCGTCTGGCGGGTTTCCATCATGGCGGTCAGCGCGGCCATCCGGACGGTGGAGGCTTTGGAGAAGCAGCTTTTGTCCTGCATGCTCATCCATTTCTCAATGATCTGGCTGAGGGGGAGCGGGATGCCCAGCAGCGATTCCGGAAAGCGGATGACCGCCTCCGTCAGCGGCAGCAGCGGATTGCTCAGTGCCTGGGCGATGAGCCCCTTGAAGCCAAAGGCGTTGACATATCCCGTGTCATACATGCCGTAGCGGCCGGCCCGGCCGGCGATCTGTTTGATCTCCGCATCCGTCAGCGTCCGCACGATATCCCCGTCATACTTTTCAGATTCCAGAAAAACAACCCGCTCGATCGGCAGATTCATGCCCATGGCGATCGCGTCCGTGGAGACGACCACATCCGTCTCCTTCCGGTGAAAGCGCTCCGCCTGGTTTCGGCGCACGTCGGGCGGCAGCGCACCGTAGATCAGGGAAACCCGGACACCCCGGCTCCGCAGCTCCGCGGCGACCGCGTGCACCCGGGCTTTGGAAAAGACGATCAGCGCATCCCCGGGCCGGACGGATGTCGGAAACTGAAAGCCTTCCTTTTCAACCTCCAGCTTCGTCATCCGCTCGTGTCGGATGATGGTCAGCTCGTCGCCGCATTCGGAAATGATCCGCGTCAGGAGCGCTTCCGCATCCGGCGAGGCACAGGCGTGGATCTCCTCCGCGCACAGGCCGAGAATGGCCGCGCTCCAGGCGCCGCCGCGATCCCGGTCCGCAATCATCTGGCACTCATCAATGACGGCGACATCGTAATGCTCCTTGAGGTCCGCCATCTCCACCGTCGACGACTGCACCCGGCTGCCGGGTACCATGATCCGCTCCTCCCCGGTGACCAGGGAGCAGGGCACATCGTCCAGATTCAGCGTTTCAAACTGCTCGGCGGCAAGCAGCCGGAGGGGACCGAGATAGATTCCGGACAGCGCGCCGTGGAGCCGCATGACGCCTTCATAGGTCTTGCCCGAATTCGTCGGCCCCAGGTGCAGATAGAAATGCCGCTTCATCCGGCGGGCCAGGGGATACAGATCCCGGTAGTGCTCAGGGATCGCGTCCAGCAGGGCGTTCCGGATCCGCTCCTCCCGGGCGGCGGCCGCGTCCGCCTGCTTCTGCATTTTCCGGAGGGAGGGATTGGCGGCGATCAGGGTGCGGATCCGCTCCTGCGGAAACCGACGGCGAAGGCGCCGCGTCAGGTCACTGACAGCGATCTGCACCTCCGCCTGGATCAGGGTGGCGACGGTCTCCCCGCCGGGGCAGATGACTTTTCCGCAGGCGGCGAGCTCCGGATACTTTTCCTTCAGTCCCGCCTGCAGCATCTGGTGCAGGGAGGAGGGATGCAGCGCATGGCCGATCACCTGCACCGGCAGGCCGCGGGCGAAAACGCTGCTCATGGCCTGCTGGGCCGCGCTGTCCCCCTTTGCGCCGCGGCGGACCAGCCGGGCGATCTCGCCGCCGGTGAGATAAGCTTCCACCTTCTGACTGCATTTTTCCTGAAATGCGGCCTTTTCGGCCTCAAAAAAGCGGCGGGGCGCCTTTTCCGCGACCAGCGCGAGCGCCCGGCGCGCCTTCGTCAGCGATACACGGGCACGTTCAACGCTCCGGAGAAAGGGAAGGGAAATCTCCTGGCCGGCCTCCGCCTCCCGGATGATCAGGGGACAGAGTCGCTCAAACTCGTCCCGGTGCGGGGCCAGCAGCAATTCACCCCGCCGGAGCCCCTGCCAGGCGGTATCCTTCCGGCAAACCTGACTGTATGTCGCCTGAAACGCCCGCCCCTGCAGATAGTTCTCACGCTCCTGGGCGGACATGCTCCGGGTGATGACGCGAACCTTGGCGAGGGCACGCTGATAGAGAAAACGCTCCCGCTCGCGGAGCATCAGCTCTGCGTACTTTGCCTGGGCTTCTTCCCGGTTCACGCGATCTCCTCCTTCCGCCGTCCCGTCAAGGGAAATGTATCAGAAGCGCATCCTTCCGTCAAGGGGGCAAGCAGGAGGGAAGGAAGAGTGAAATCTGCCGAAAATGGAATGAATTTGTTGCGGAAAGGTGCGCTTTTCTATATAATGAAATATCAGTGAAAACAAATCCTGCGACATCAGGAAGGAGTATGGAATCCATGGAGAACAATCAGCTCTTCAGACAAAAAACACTGGACAGAATCTCATCCCCAGAGCAGCTTCATGATTATATGCGCGTGACCAGTCCGAAACTGTGGATGATTCTGGCCGCGGTGATTGCGCTGATGGTCGGGCTGATTGTTTTTTCGTCAGCCACGACGATGGAGAACAGCATTCCGGTCAAGGTGGATGTGAGAAACTTCGTTGTCGGCGAGGAGAACGGGCAGCCCATCTATGACGTGGAGGCCAGCATTTCCCTGGCACCTGGCGCGCGGGAGAACCTGGCCCTCGGCATGAAGGTCCGCTATGCGGAGCTGACGGGGAAAATCAGCTACTTTTTTGAAACAGGGGAAAGCACTACGGCCATCATCGATACGGAGCAGGACAGAACTGTTCACCTGGCCGACGGAACGTACGATGGCGAGATCGTTCTGGAATCGCGTACGCCCATCAGCTACCTGTTCAACTGACGGAGAAAGGGGAGAACCTGCATGTCCGAAGGGACGAAAAAGCGGAAAACGGGCAATGTGCAGCCCCTGAAAACCGGGGTGGCGAAGGTGCCTGTCATCATGCAGATGGAGGCGCTCGAATGCGGCGCGGCCAGCCTGGCCATGGTGCTGGCATATTTCAAAAAATGGATCCCGCTGGAGCAGGTGCGCAAGGACTGCGGCGTGTCCAGAGACGGATCCAACATGAAGAACGTCTATCTTGCGGCCCAGAATTACGGGTTGAAGGTGCGCGGATTCCGGATGGAGCTGGAAGGGATCCGCAACGGCACCACGTTTCCGTGCATCATTCACTGGAATTTCAACCATTTTGTCGTGCTGGACGGGTTCAAGCGGAACCGTGCGGTGCTGAACGATCCGGCCCGGGGCCGGGTGGAAGTGTCCATGGAGGAGTTTGACAACTCCTTTACCGGGCTGGTGCTGACCTTTGAGCCCGGGGAAAACTTCGTTCCCTCCGGAAAGCGGAAGAGCACGATTGAGTTTGCACGCAAGCGCCTGAATGGCGCCGGGCCCGCGGTCGTTTTCGTCACGCTGACAACGGTGATCGCCTCCCTTTTCGGAATGATCAATCCCGTCATGTCCCGGGTGTTCTTCGACCAGCTGCTGACCGGGAGAGCACCCGGATGGGTCTATCCGTTCATCGTGGTGATGGCGCTGCTGTGCGCTTTTCAGATCGTGGTGGACTGGGCCGGCGCAATTTATTCGCTGAAGATCAACGGCAAGATGGCCATCGAGGGCAATGCGGACTACATGTGGAAGGTACTCCGCCTGCCGATGGAATTCTTCTCCCAGCGCATGACCGGCGATATTCTGCAGCGGCAGGGAACCAATGCTGCCATCGCGGGCACGCTGGTGGATACGGCGGCGCCGCTGGCGCTCAACACGGTGATGATGATCTTCTATCTGGTCATCATGATCCGCTACAGCGTCATCATGACGCTGATCGGCCTCGGCTCCCTGCTGATGAACCTGCTGGTGGCCCGGTATATGTCCGCCAAGCGCGTGAACCTGATGCGGGTGCAGATGCGGGACGCGGGCAAGCTCGCTTCCGCCACGCTGGCGGGCATCAGCATGACAGAGACGATCAAGTCCTCCGGCGCAGAGGCGGGATTCTTCCAGAAATGGGCCGGCTATCAGGCGTCCGTCAATACCCAGAACGTGAAGTTTGTCACGATGAACTCGCGGCTCGGTCTGATTCCGAACTTCATCAATACCGTCACCAATTATCTGGTGCTGTTCATCGGTATACAGCTGGCGATGCAGGGCAGTTTCTCCCTGGGCATGATCATGGCGTTTCAGGGCATTTTGTCCTCCTTCATGGGGCCGGCTTCGACGCTGATCTCCGCGGGCCAGACGATTCAGGAAATGCGCACGCAGATGGAGCGCGTGGAGGACGTGCTGGAGTATCCGGATGACCCGATGCTGAATACCGAGAAGGTGGAAGCAGCCGATTTTGCCAAGCTGAAGGGCGAGGTGGAGCTGAAGAACGTGACCTTCGGATACTCCCCCCTGGGAGAACCGACGGTGAAGGATTTCTCCATGCATCTCAAGCCCGGCCAGCGGATCGCCATCGTCGGCGGGAGCGGTAGCGGAAAGTCCACCGTCAGCAAGCTCATTACCGGCCTCTATCAGCCCTGGAGCGGGGAAATCCTCTTCGACGGAAAGCCGATCAGCTCCATTCAGCGGAACATTTTCACCGGGTCCGTCGCCATGGTGGACCAGGATATCATCCTGTTCGAGGATACGATTGCCAACAACATCCGCATGTGGGACGAATCCATTGCGGATTTCGAAGTCATCATGGCCGCGCGGGACGCCCAGATCCATGATGACATCCTGAAGCGGCCGGGCGGCTACAAGGGAATTCTTTCCGAAAACGGCAAGGATCTTTCCGGCGGCCAGCGGCAACGGCTGGAGATCGCCCGGGTGCTCGCCCAGGATCCGTCCATCATCATTCTGGACGAGGCCACCAGCGCGCTGGATGCGAAGACGGAGTACGACCTGGTCCGGGCCATCCGGGACCGCGGTATTTCCTGCATCGTGGTGGCACACCGGCTCTCCACCATCCGGGACTGCGATGAAATCATCGTGCTGGAGAAGGGACAAATCGTTGAGCGGGGGACGCATGATGAGCTCTATGCCCGGGGCGGAGCCTATGCGGAACTCATTACAAGCGAATAAGAAGCGCGGCCGAAGGGAGCAGGTTTATGGGTTGGTTTGATGAGCAGATCCGGCAACGGATGGAGAACGATCAGAACGTGCTGGAGGATTCCTTTTTCCAGATGGCCAGCGTGGTCATGGACAAATGGAACTCCAGCCATCTGGCGGATGAACGGCTGATAGCCAAGGAGTCGCTGGATGAAATTCTGAAATATTACGGAGAAAAGCCGGGGGAATATCCGGACGAGATCAAGGATGTCCGGGATCAGATGGAATATGTTCTGCGCCCGACCGGGCTGATGATCCGGGATGTGAATCTGGAAGACAACTGGCAGAACGATGCTTATGGCCCGATGCTCGGATATCTGAAGGAGAGCGGGATCACCGTGGCGCTCCTGCCGGGAGCCGTTCAGGGATACTGGTTCAGGGATCCCGAAACCGGGAAGAAGACGCGGATCACGCGGAAAAACGCGAAGCTGTTTGCCCGGGAGGCCATCTGCTTCTACCGGCCGCTGCCGATGAAGAAGCTGGGTATTCCGGACCTGATCAAATATATGCTCCGATGCATCTCCCGCAGCGATGTGATCCTGATTACGCTGGCTACGCTGGCGGTGACGCTGGTGGGCTTCGTGGAGCCGAAGGTTTACAGCATTCTGACCGGCCCGGTCCTGTCGGAGAAGCGGGTTTCCCTGGCGCTGGGCGTGTCGGTATTCCTGGTCTGCGCCGCATTCGCTTCCCAGCTGATCGGCATGGTGCGGAACCTGCTGATGGAGCGGATCAATACGAAAACATCCCAGGCGGTGGAAGCATCGGTCATGATGCGGATTCTGTCCCTGCCGGTCAGCTTCTTCCGGGGGTATTCCTCCGGTGAGCTGTCGAACCGGGCGTCCTCCGTCAGCTCCCTGTGCAACATGATCATCAGCAACATCCTTTCCGTCGGCCTGACGTCGCTGATGTCCCTTTTGTATATCACGCAGATCTTTGCCTTCGCTCCGGCGCTGGTGGTGCCGTCCGTGCTGATCATTCTGGCGACGGTCGGCCTGAGCATCGCTTCCAGCCTGATGCAGATCAATATCGCCCGGAACCAGATGAAGCTGGAGGCGGAGGAAAGCGGCATGAGCTATGCCATGCTTTCCGGCGTTCAGAAGATCAAGCTTTCCGGGGCGGAAAAAAGAGCATTCTCCCGCTGGGGAAAACTGTTTGCAAAATCGGCACGGCTGAATTACAATCCGCCGTACTTCCTGAAGATCAACGGCGTTCTCGTGACCGCCATCTCGCTGATCGGCACGGTGGTGCTGTACTTCCTGGCCCTCGAATCCGGCGTCAGCGCGAATGAGTATTACGCCTTCAACGCGGCATACGCCCGGGTGTCAGCGGCGTTCAATGCCCTGGCGGGAATCGCGATCTCGATTGCCGGGATCACGCCGATTCTGGAGATGGCGGAGCCGATCCTGAAGGCGGAGCCGGAAGTGACGGCGGAGCGGGAACCGGTGACCCGGGTATCGGGCAGCATCGAGGTCAGCCATGTCTCCTTCCGCTATGAACCGAACACGCCCTTTGTGCTGGAGGATCTTTCGCTGAAGGTCCGGCCGGGGGAATACGTCGCCATCGTCGGACGGACAGGCTGCGGAAAGTCTACGCTGGTGCGCCTGCTGCTGGGCTTTGAAAAGCCGGAAACCGGTGCGGTCTTCTATGACCAGCACGATCTGGCGTCGATTGATCCGCGGTCGCTGCGCAAGCAGATCGGCGTTGTGATTCAGAACGGACAGCTCTTCCAGGGTGACATCTATTCCAACATCGTGATTTCCGCGCCGCAGCTGACCCTGGAGGAAGCCTGGGAAGCGGCGGAGATCGCCGGCATCGCCCAGGATATCCGGGAGATGCCGATGGGCATGCAGACGATGATTTCCGAAGGCCAGGGCGGCGTTTCCGGCGGCCAGAAGCAGCGGCTGATGATCGCCCGGGCAGTGGCGCCCAAGCCCAGCATCCTGATCTTTGACGAGGCGACCAGCGCGCTGGACAACAAGACCCAGAAGCAGGTGTCCGATGCGCTGGACCGGCTCAAGTGCACCCGGATCGTGATCGCGCACCGGCTGTCCACCATCCGGAACTGCGACCGGATTCTGGTCATGGACCAGGGGGCCATCGTGGAGGAAGGCACCTATGACGAACTGATTGAACGAAAGGGCTATTTTGCGGATCTGGTGGCGCGGCAGCGCCTGGATACGCCGGCGTAATACATTCTCAGGTTTTCATGAAGGGAGAGATCTTTTTGCTGCAGACGCAAGTGGCGGAAGAAGTGCTGGCCCGGGCGACAGCGACGGGTGCGGACTTCGGTGAAATCTATCTGGAGGATCAGACAGCCCAGAACATCGTGCTGAAATCCGGGAAAATAGAAACGGTGAATTCCGGCCGGACCCACGGGGCGGGCATCCGCGTTTTCGTGGGGAACCAGGCGGTGTATGTCTATACGAACGATACGAGCCGGGAAGGCCTGCTCGCCTGCGCGGAGAAGGCCGCGGCGGCGGTCAATCAGGGAAAGGGATGCACGGTGGCTCCCTTTGCCGTGACACACGCGGAAAAACCGGAGGAGATCCGGCTGCTGCCGACGGATGTTCCTGCTGCCAGAAAGGCGGAAAAGCTGCGCGAGGCGGACGCCGCGGCACGGAAGTATTCCGATGAGATTGCCCAGGTGCAGGTCCGATATATGGACCGGGTGCAGGATGTGCTGATCTGCAACACGGAGGGCACCTTCGTCACGGACCGGCGGGTTTACACGCGCATGGCGGTCAACGCCGTGGCGACGGACGGAAAGGAAAACCAGTCCGGCAGCATGAGCCCCGGCGGCCTGATGGGCTTTGAGGCTTTTGACGGCCGGATCGACGCGGCGTATTGTGGCAGGGAGGCCGCGCGCCAGGCGGTGACCATGCTGCATGCGCCGGTGTGCCCCGCGGGCGTCTTCCCGGTGGTGATTGACAACGGGTTCGGCGGCGTAATCTTCCATGAGGCCTGCGGGCACAGCCTGGAGGCGACGAGCGTCGCCTACGGCATCAGCGAGTTTTCCGGAAGGCTGGGGGAAATGATTGCAGCTCCCTGCGTGACGGCGATTGACGACGGCACGATCGTCAACGAGTGGGGCAGCACCCATGTCGACGACGAAGGCATGCCGACGGGCAGGCTGGTTCTGATCGATCACGGCCGGCTGGTCAACTATATGATCGACAGGCTGGGCAGCCGGCGGATGAACATGCCGCCGACGGGCTCCGGCCGGCGGGAGAGCTATGCTTGGGCGCCGACATCCCGGATGCGCAATACCTATATCGCCGCCGGCGAGGATGACGAGCAGGCGATGATCGCCGAAATGAAGGAAGGCCTGTACGCGAAATACATGGGCGGCGGATCCGTGAATCCGGCGACCGGTGAGTTCAATTTCGCGGTGAACGAAGGGTACTGGGTAAAGGACGGAAAGATCGTTCATCCGGTGCGCGGCGCTTCCCTGATCGGCCGCGGCAGCGACGTGATTATGAAGATCGACCGGGTCGGCCGGAACTGCACACAGGCCCAGGGCATGTGCGGGTCGATGAGCGGAAGCATTCCGGTCAACGTGGGCCAGCCGATGATCCGGGTATCCAGCCTGACCGTTGGCGGACGTTAAGGAGGACAGGACAGATGGAAGTCAGTAAGTTTATGGATCTGCTGCTGGAGTCCGCAGGGAAGAACGGGATCGGGCCGGCTGAAATCTATTATGAAGACAATGACAGCTTCAGCGCGAAAGCCCAGCGGGGCGTGATCGACAGCTATGAGGTTTCATCCACCTGCAGCCTGTCCATGCGGGGCAGCGTGGACGGAAAGATGGGCTTTGCCTCAACGGAAGCGTTCGACGAGGACTCGGCCGAATACATGATCCGCGCCGTCAGGGAATCCGCCCTTCTCAACGAGGCGGAGGAGCAGGATGAGATCTTTGCCGGAGATGAGCATTATCCGGAAGTGGAGGCGGAGGAAGACGATCTGGATTCCGTTTCCGTGGAGGAGAAGCTGCAGCTGGCGCTGAAGGCGGAGGCAGCCGCGAAGGATGCGGATCCGCGCATCGCGCAGACCGAGGGCGCATCCGTCAGCACGCAGGTCAGCCATTCCATGATCCGGAATACCTACGGGCTGAACCTGTCCAGCACCCGCAAGCTGTTCGTCGCCTATGCGCTGCCGATCGCGAAGGACGGTGAGAGCACCGCGACGGGCTTCAAAATGAAATACGGCCGGAAGCTGCGGGAGCTGGATCCGGAGGAGCTGGGCAGGGAAGCAGCGGCTGACACAGTCGCCCAGCTGCACGCTGAGCCGGTGACCTCCGGAGAATACCGGATCATCTTCCGGCACGACGCGATGCAGAGCCTTCTGCAGACCTTCTCCGGCATTTTCTCCGCGGAGAACGCCCAGCAGAAGATGTCCCTGCTGGCCGGGCGGGAAGGGGAAGAGATTGCATCTCCCCTTGTATCCATTACGGACGATCCGCTCCGCCGGGGCGGGCTGGCGACTTCCGCCTTTGACGGCGAAGGCAGCGCAACCTTCCGCAAGGCCGTTGTGGAGAAGGGCGTGCTGAAAACGCTGCTGCACAACCGGAAAACCGCCAGGAAGCAGGGCGTGAAAACAACGGGCAACGCCCGCCGCGCAGGCGGCATGCACGTCGCCCCGAGCAATTTCTATATCGAGCCCGGAACGCAGACGCTTGCGGAGCTCATGCAGGAGATGGGAGACGGGCTGCTGATTACGGATGTATCCGGCCTGCATGCCGGCGCCAATCCGATCAGCGGCGATTTCTCGCTCCTGTCCAAGGGCTTTGTCGTCCGTGGCGGGAAGCAGGCGGAACCGGTGGAGCGCATCACCGTAGCAGGGAATTTCTATCAGCTGCTGAAGTCCGTCCGGGCCGTGGGCAGCGATCTGGATTTTCCTGGCAGCTCGATCGGCTGCCCCTCCGTGGACGTCGGCGTGATGCCTGTTTCCGGGAAGTAACTGCTGTTTCAAAACCGACCCGGCGGAGTGATACGGAAAGAAAACAGATACAAGAAAAGGAGCGAACCGTTATCGGAACGCTCCTTTTTCTTTGCTCTTTGCGGCTTATTCCTCTCCGCCCGCGGGCTGAGAGAACAGGGCAGGATCCATCTTCCAGGGCTCGCCCGCTTCGGTGTAGGTGATTTCCGCCTCGGCCACCCACTGCTCGACCAGCTTGGAGTAGGCATCGTTCTGCATGGTGGACAGCACCTCCGCGCGCAGCTCATCCTTCAGCGCGTCAGTCAGCTCCACGGGGCCGCCGGGAACATCCTTCAGATAGTGCAGAATGTGGACGCCGAACTGGGAAACGATCGGATCGCTGATATCGCCGACGCTGGCCAGGGCCGCGGCGCCATTGGTGAAATCGGTGTCGAAGAGGATGCTTTCGGGATGCACATGATAGCCTTCCGCCCGGGTCGCATCGTCCTGCATGCCCGGATCGGTGCCGTATTCCAGGATCAGATCCTCAAAGGAGGCGCCGGAGGCCAGCTTGTCCTGAATTTCCTTCACCACATCGGCCACGCTGTCCAGAATCGCCTGACGGGCCGCGTCGACCATTTCCTGGGTCACAGGTTCTGGCGTGGCCGTCGGTTCGGGAGTCGCGGTGGCATCGGGATCGGCGGTCGCTTCCTCCGTGGCTTCGGGTTCAGCCACGGTCTCGGAAGAATCGGCTTCGCTCTGCTCCTCGAAGCGGGCCTTCAGATCCTGCCACTCCTTCAGCAGCGCCTCATCCACCGGGAGAAGGATTTGGGTGATGCCCCGGTATCCCTCCGGCATGTACATGGAGGTCTGGCCGTAATACTGCGTATAGAACTCATAGGTCGCGATGTCCTGATAGGTCTCCTTGTCCTGGTTAACGAGGGCATCAAAGTGGCTCTGGACATCCGCATCGGTCACTTCGATACCTTCGGAAGCCATTTCCATGGCCCGGGAAAAGAGCAGATTCATCCGGGCATACTTCAGGCTCTCCTCCATGAAGCTCTCTTCCGTGTAATCAAAATTCGTTTCGATATAGTTCAGCGCATCGGCGCGGGCGGCGGTCTTTTCCTCTTCCGTCGAATCCGCGGTGATGCTGAATTCCTGCGCCATGACGCCTTCGACGGCGGCATCCCAGTCGGCCTGGATATTCGCCTTTTCTGCTTCCAGATCCGCATCGGTGACGCCCTTGCCGGCCTCGGTCAGCTTCTGGTCGATCAGGACGAAACGGATCGCGTTCGCCATCGCGTACTGGCGGACCATCAGGAGATCCGATTCATCCTCGACGGTGACCTGGGACAGAATATTGTCAAGCCACAGCTGCAGCACATCGGCATTTTCGGCAATTTCCTGGCCGTTCACCGTGACCAGCACGGTATCGGACGGGGTGGCGTCGATGGCCACGGGCTCGGCCGCCGGGGCTTCCTCCGCGGCGGTTTCCGCCAGGGAAAGGGCGGCGCTCAGCAGCATGGCCAGCGCCAGCAGCACAGATAAAATACGCTTCATTTTCTTATATCCTCCGCAAAAAAGATATCCGTCGGATGTACCAACGGATATCATTATACATGAACCCAGGGGGAAGTTCAACGAGACGCTTGTGAACAATCTGTAAATTATGAACGGCGGTCAGGAGAGGCGGCGGAGTCCGTCGTCCACGCGGCGGAGGGTCTCCTCCTTGCCCAGCAGCCAGGCGATTTCGATGGCTCCGCCGGGGGTGCTGGCCAGGCCGGAAATCGCAATCCGGAGCGGCCAGAGCACGGCGCCGTTCTTCAGCCCGGCGGCGGCGATCGCGGGGATCACCGTATCATGGATGTTCTGCTCCGTCCAGTCCCCGATGCCCTCGAGCACCGGGCGGATCATTTCCAGATTGGCTTTGGAGATGGCCGCGTCGGTCTTCATCTTCTTATGGGTATACAGGGAGATGTCATAATCCGGCAGCTCGCCCAGGAAGGCGACCATAGCGGGAACCTGGTTGAACACCTCGGTCCGCTCCTGCATGAGCTCGGCCAGGCGCGGATAGTTGATGCCCTTGCCGGCCAGCACCTGGTCGAACCAGGGCGTCACCATTTCCAGATACCTGGCGGGATCCATCCGGCGGATGTATTCCGCGTTGAACCAGGTGAGCTTGTTGACATCGAAGATGCCCGGGGACTTGTTGATCCGGGTGACGTCGAAGGCCTCGATCAGCTCGTCCATGGAGAAGAACTCCTGCTCCGTGCCGGGATTCCAGCCGACCAGCGCCAGGTAATTGATGATCGCCTCGGAAAGGTATCCCTTGGCAATGAAGTCGGAATAGTAGGCGTCGCCGTCCCGCTTGGACAGCTTGTGATGCTCATCCCGCATGACCGGGGGCATATGGATATACTGGGGAATCTCCCAGCCGAAGGCTTGATAAAGCAGGTTGTACTTCGGCGTGGAGGAAAGGTACTCCATGCCGCGCATGACATGGGTGATGCCCATGAGGTGATCGTCGATCACGTTGGCAAAGTTATAGGTCGGCATGCCGTCCTGCTTGATGAGCACCATATCGTCGAGGGAATCGTTCGGGAAGGTCATGTCGCCGAAAACGATGTCATGATAGCTGGTTTCGCCTTCGGTCGGCGCGTTCTGACGGATGACGTAGGGAACGCCGGCATCGAGCTTCCGCTGCACTTCCTCCTTACTCAGATGGAGACAGTGCTTGTCATATTTGAACACCTCGCCCCGGGCCTCGGCGGCCTGGCGGCGCTCCTCCAGCTCCTCCTTCGTGCAGAAGCAGTAGTAGGCATGACCGCTTTCGACCAGCTGCCGGGCATAGGGAAGATAGAGATCCTTGCGCTCGCTCTGGATATAGGGACCGTATTCACCGCCGACATCCGGGCCCTCGTCCCAGTTCATGCCGCAGTCGCGCAGGGTGTCGTAGATCACCTGGGTCGCGCCTTCGACATAGCGCTCCTGATCCGTATCCTCGATCCGGAGGATAAAGGAACCGTTGTTTTTCCGGGCAAAGAGATAACCGTAAAGCGCGCTGCGCAGCCCGCCCAGATGCAGAAAGCCGGTGGGGCTGGGGGCAAAACGGGTTCTGACTTTCATGGGGGTGAACCTCCTGTCAACTGATTTGTATTATTTCATGGCCTTGGCAAAGGTGTCCTTCAGGCCGACGGTGCGGTTATAGACGGGAAGCTCCGCGGTCGAATCCGGATCCTTGCAGAAATAGCCGCTGCGCAGGAACTGGAAGGACGCGCCGGTTTCGGCATCGGCGATGACCTTTTCCGCGTATCCGCGGCAGACCTGCAGGCTGTTCGGATTCAGGCGGGAGATGAAATCCTTCTTGTCAGCGGATTCCTCCTCGTCCTCCGGCAGTTCATCCACCAGCAGCGGCTCATAGAGCCGGGCCTCGAAGGGAATGCAGGAGGAGGCGGGCACCCAGTGCAGGGTCTTGCCCTTGATCTTCCGGTC
>OCVV010801400.1_pt1 | contig 20358 bp, 16 predicted proteins | sample 1539721 | NCBI WGS metagenome assembly OCVV01 (sample SAMN02144230, study PRJEB22623) | gut metagenome | biome: sheep rumen | host: Ovis aries | place: New Zealand
TATTTGGTAAAATATATTCATTAAGGAATGATTGTATGAGTAATAAAAGAGTAATTAAATCAAGCTTAACATTTATTATAATAACTATTTATACTTTATTATTCATATATAATATATATATGCTTAATATCATTAGATTTAATGAAGTTGTTGTTGACGAGAACACTTATTATTCTATTTTAGAAAATAAAAATGAATATGAAGGCGACATGCTTGATAAAGTATTCTTTAATGGAAATGAACTGTTTGATGTCGCGAATACTAACGAATTCTTTTATTCTATGGTCGTTAATGATAACCATAAGTATAATCCATATATTACATATAAATCTAATACAAACGATACAAAGATAGTATTATTAAGTAATTACATCACCGATGAATTAATAGCTAATAATGATCATATACGACTATTAGCATACAATGATTATTTTTACAAAGAATATGAAATAGTAGTTACTACATTACCTATTATGAATATAAGTTATGAAGATAATGAAGAGAATAGAAAAAAATATAATATAACCCTTGAAGATATAGATGAAGATAATAATGAATATAATATATCCTCTAAAGTTTATTTATATGACAATCAATTAAATAATGCAAACAACTCAGATGTATTGTTTCATGTAAGAGGCAAAAGTTCATTAACTTTTCCCAAAAAAAATATAAAACTAAACTATTCAAATAATATTAATATCTTTGGAATGGGAAATAGTAAAGACTGGATATTATATTCTGCATATGAGGATATTGAAAAAATTAGAAATGTTTTCTCTTCCAAATTGTGGTACGATTGTTGCTCAATACATAATGAAGCTAACGTAAGAGTGGGTAATTATTATAAATACATAGAATTATTTATTAATGGAGAGTATCGTGGATTGTATGCAATTGGTCAATCAATGAATAGGAAAAATTTGAATATAAAAGATGATGATTACTTATATAAAAAGAGTAGTTGGTTAATAGAGAGTGAGGACATAAATTCGTTATCCAATGCATATGAAATTAAAACAAAAAATACTAGTATAGATCCTTTATATGATTATTTTAATAGCATTAATAGCTCAAATCGTGAATACATTATAAGTTCAATTGATATTGGAAATCAAATAGACTTTTTTATATTTAATAATTTTTCACAAAACGTAGATGGTGGATTGTATTATGATTCGCATAATCTATATATATTGTTAAGTAAGAGTAATCAAAAATATAAAGGAATATATATACCGTGGGATTTGGAGTATACTTTTGGTGATCTATGGAACGTTGATGATTATTATGATTATGCATTTGATGATAAATTGAAAACAAATATTATATTCAAATCATCTCCAATTTATAAACTAATTACTGATATGGATGATAAAGACATTATAGCAAAAGTTAAGGAAAGATATTACGAGTTAAGAAGAACGTCTTTTAGCGAAAAAAATATATTGGATATTTTATCGTTATATGAAAAGAATATATTTTATTCAGGGGCATATAGACGAGATGCAGCTGTTTTTTTGAATGGTTCATGTAGATATTATGATAATACATATCGAATAAAAGATTATAATTGCAATTATCTATATGATGATCTGACAATTTTCAAAAAATATGTACTGGAAAGATTAAAATATATGGATGATTATATTAATGATATATAAAAGAAGATAGCATATCTTCTTTTATATATGTTATAATCTATATAGATGATGAGGTGACAGCATGAAAAACATAAAAACTTTATTAATAATACCTTGCTATAATGAGGAAGAATGTATTTTAGATGTATATAATAATATTCTTGATTACAACAAGAAGAATAATACAAATTATGATGTAATAGTTATAAATGATGGTTCTAAAGATAATACAGAACAAATTTTAGTTGATAATAATATTCCACATATTCAATTAATACAAAACTTAGGCATAGGTGGTGCTGTTCAAACAGGATATAAGTATGCATATGATAATGATTATGATATTGCTGTACAATATGATGGAGATGGCCAACATGATGTTGCATGTGTTAAGGATTTGATTAAACCAATTATTGATGATAATTATGATATGGTAATTGGATCTAGATTTGTAAAAAAAGATGATGCAAATTTTAAATCTACATTTGCTAGAAGAATTGGTATTAGTATTATTTCATTTTTTATTAAGATATTTGCTAGATATAAAATATATGATCCTACATCTGGATTTAGAGCATCTAACAAAAAACTAATTGAATTTTTTAGTAATATATATCCAACAGAATATCCTGAACCTGTATCTGAAGTAGCAATACTCGAAGAAGGATATAAGTTAAAAGAAGTTCCTGTAAAAATGCATGAAAGACAAGGTGGAAAATCTTCTATACATGCTTGGAAGAATGCATATTATATGATAAATGTTACTATAGCCATGTTTATTGAAAGTATAAAGAGGTAATATATGATAGATTGGAAAATTAAAATAGCTGCAGTAATAGCATTACTATTTGTTGTATGTTTAATTACTCATTTTGTTAAAAGAAATAAAATAACTGTTAGATATGCGATAATATGGTATTTAGCATTATCAGTATTAATGGTATTTAGTATATTTCCTGAAGTGTTGGGATGGCTTACTAGTTTAGTAGGTTTTGAAATATCATCTAACTTCTTATTTGTATTATTAATAGCGTTCTTATTCTTTATTTGTATATCTTTAACAATAATAGTATCTGAACAAAAAGAACAAATAAGAAAACTAACTCAGGAAGTAAGTATTATGAAGTCTAATAAAGGTGGTAAATAATATGCAATATCTATTAACAATAGTATATATACTAATTACAACTAGTGGGATTACTTTTATGAAATTAGGTGGAGATTCTATAAAACTTGGACTAAATGACGGTTTTTCATTATCAATGGGATGGAAATCATTTATAGGATTATGTTTATATTTAGTTAGTTTTATATTATGGCAAAAACTATTAATTAAATATGACTTATCAGTAATGGTTCCTATTGTAACAGGTATTGTTCAACTAATAATACTAATTATTGGATATGTGATTTTTAAAGAGACATTTAATCCTATATCACTTGTAGGAGCACTATTAATTATAGTAGGAATTATAATAATGGCTTTTGCGTCGAGGTAAGAAAAATGAATAATGATAGAAAGAATTTTATTTGGAATACTATAGGATTAACAATTAATGCATTCACATCATTATTTTATATGGTAATTGTAAATAGAATTAATGATACAGAAATTGCTGGTGTTTTTTCTTATGCTTTTTCAATAAGTATATTAGGATACTTTTTAGCTACATATTATTCTCGTACTTATCAAATAGCTAATTATAATAATTCAAAAAGTTTTAATGACTATATGTCATTCCGTTTAATCGGTGTATTATTTGCTTTTTTATTGTCTATTGGGTTTTGTTTAATAAATGGTTTTAATATATTTAAGGCATCGGTATTGCTTATATTCATACTTGTTAAGTGTGTTGAAGCATTATGTGATTGTATATTTGGATTATTACAAGAACAAGGTGAATTATATAAAGTAGGTATATCTTATTCGTTAAAAGGTATTTTGACACCTATCATATTTCTTGTAGTGGATTTGATCACTAAGGACGTTGTTTTAGCGTCAATAGCTGTATTGATAGTTACAGTATTGGTATTTATATTCTATGATTTATTAAATGCAAAGAAATATATTAAATATAGTTTTAATTTATCAAATAAGAATATAATTCTATTAGAGGCAGCACCAATCTTTGTATATAATTGTTTATCAATTTATTGTTCTAATATGCCTAAATATATTATTGAATACTTTGCAAATGATTCGATACAAAATGTGCTAGGAATAATAATTATGCCTGCCACTATGTTGAGTTTAGTTGGTATGTATTTGATAATTCCTTTTATAACAAAGTTTAAGAAGTTACATGACGATAAAAACAAGGCTGGTTTTAGTGGATTGTCTAAAAAAATATTAATTGTATTCTTTGGAACCGGAGTTTTAGCATTAGTTGTATGTTATTTTATAGGAATACCTGTGTTAAATATAATATATGGATTAGAACTCGGAGAATATAGATGGTTATTAGAAATCATTATTCTTGGAGCGGTCTTCAATGCGGCTTCATTAATTGTTTCAAATTTAATGGTAATTCTTAATGATAATAGAAAACAATTATTTATTTATGTAGCTACATCAATAGTATTTACAGTAATAGGAATACTATTGATAAAGAATAATTCAATTACTGGAGCAGCTATAAGCTACTGTTTGGAATATGGATTTATTTTTATATGCTATTTGGCAAGTTATATTATTGATTTATCTAAATGGAAAAAGATTAAATAATAGATTATAAGTGAGAGTAGTGAGATTATATGAAAGTTAGTTTGATTACTATATGTTTTAATTCAGCAGATACAATCAAAGATACCTTTGATTCTGTCTTAAGACAAACTTACAAGAAAATTGAATATGTAATCGTTGATGGTAAAAGTAATGATACAACAAATGATATTATAAAAGAGTATTTACCTAAGTTTAAGAAAAAAGGTATTGAAGTAAATTATAAATCAGAAAAAGATAAAGGCTTATATGATGCTATGAATAAAGGAATATCTAAAGCAACAGGAGAAATAATAGGCATTATAAATTCTGATGACATTATACATGATAAAGATGCTTTTAAGAAGATAGTTAAACGCTTTGAAACAGAAGATTGCGATGCAACATATTCAGATCTGTATATGATGGATTATGACACAATGTCTATACCTAATAGAATATTTATAGCAGGTAAAAAGAACTATAAATTAGGTTGGTATCCACCTCATCCAACACTATATTTAAAGAAAGAAATATATGATAAATATGGAAATTATAATACTAAGTATAGAATAGCAGCTGATTATGATTTTATGGTAAGAATTATGAAGAATAGGATTAAGATGTCCTATATTAAAGAACCATTGATATATATGAGAGCTGGTGGTACATCAACAAGCTCATTAAAATCTTATAAAAAGAGTTTTGACGAAGCAATTGATGTATTAAAGAAAAACAATATAAGATTTCCATATTTTGTTAATGTATTAAGAACATTTGTGATTTTCAAGCAAAGATTAATGGGATTGTTTAAACTTGGTTTTAAAAAGAAATAAGGTGACAAAATGAATATTGCAATTGATTTAACTTGGTTGAAACCAAAAAAGTCAGGTGGAGTTGAAACATATATTAGAAACTTACTTGATGGTTTTTTAAAATTAAAAGATAAGAATATATATTATTTAATGACGGCTAAAGATAATGAAAATGAATTTGATAAATACTTAAAAGATAAAAGATTCAAACAAATTAAATGTGATACGTATGCGAATGAAGTGGGAAAACATTTGCTATGGCAAAATACAAAACAGTATAAAATAATAAAGAATAATAATATAGCTTTTTGTTTTTTTCCGGTATATGAGATGCCTTTATATAAAAACAAAAAAATCAAATGTGTAACAGTTATTCATGATTTACAAGCTCTTCATTTTCCAGAGTACTTTAGTTTAGCTGAACGTATGTGGTTTAAATTAGCTTGGAAAAGGGTAGTAAAAAATGCTGATAAGGTAGTTGCAATAAGTGATTTCACTAAAAATGATATTGATGCACATTATAAGAATAAAAATAAAGTAGTTACTGTTCATAATCCAGTTAAGTTTGATAAAAAAGAAGAAGATTTTAAAAAAATTGAGACAAAGTTTAACATAAAGAAAAACCAATATTTTTATACATTATGTTCAATGCATAAACATAAAAATCTAATCACTTTATTAAAAGTTATACAAAGGATCAAAGATAGAAAAGATATAGTAAATAAATTAGTTATATCAGGTGTTAATGGGCCTAATAAAGATAATTTATTGAATCAAATCAAAGAATTAGGAATAGAAGATAATATAATTCTAACTGGATTTGTTAGTTTAGAAGAAAGGAATTCATTAATTAAGAATTCTAATGTATTCTTATTTCCGTCAATATTTGAAGGATTTGGACTTCCTCCAATTGAAGCTATGATGTTAGGCAGTAAAGTAATATCTACTAGATGCGCTTCGTTAGAGGAGGTAACTAAAGGAAAATGTGAATATGTAGATGATCCATATGATGTAGATGAATGGATTAAAATGATAGAGAAAATAAAGGATAAAAAGGCAAAAGTTATTGATTTTAATGAGTATGATAATGAAGTGATTGCTAGAAAATATTTGAATGTATTTTATGAATTTAGGAGTGATAAATAATGAAAAAATATGTATTAAGTACAACTGAGGATTTAGGTTTTAAAGGAAGATATGATTTAGTAGATATTTTAGAAAAAGAAGGATATAAGAAATTGTTTATTAAGTCATCAGAAAAACCAAACATATGGATATTAATTAAAGAATTATTTACTAATAAGAAAAAACTAAAAGAATATTTAAAGAGTATGAATAATTGTGAATTGGTATTTATATATCCATGGAATAGTATGTCTCTTGGATATTCAAAAATGATTAAAAAATATGCTAAGAAGAATAAAATAAAAACAATTGTAATTTTAGTTGACATAAATCAAGAAAGAGTTACAAGTCTTCTTGGCCCATATTTCTTCAAATATTTTGTTAACGAATATAAATTCTATAATAATTTTGATTACATTATTTGCCATAATGATAAAATGAAGAAGACAATAATGAGTCATGGGATAAAAGAAGAAAAGATTATAAGTCAAGGTGCATTCGATTACTTATTAGACTTTAAAAATAAGATTGTATTTGATGATTTTAAGAAAATCAGTGTAGCTGGAAATTTAACTAAAGAGAAAGCAGGCTACATACATGAACTACCAAAACTAAAAATCAAGAACTTTAAAATGGAATTATATGGAAGATTTGATGGTAAAGAAACTAAGAATATTAAATATATGGGAAATTTTGATCCAACAGAGTTAGTTAAGAAATTAAATGGAGGGTTCGGATTAGTTTGGGATGGAAATAGTATAGATACATGCGATGGTAAATATGGAGAATATTTAAGAATTAACAATCCAAATAAATTTTCTTTATATTTAGGATGTGGTATTCCAATTATTATTTGGAAAGAACAAGCATTGAGTGATGTTGTTGTTAAAAATAAAATTGGATTTGCTATATCATCATTAAGTGAGTTAGATGATATTTTCAAAAATTTAACAAAAGAAGAATATAAAGAAATGGTTAATAATATTCAAAAACTAAATGATAAAGTAAGAAATGGAAAATTTTTGTTGGAAGCAATAGAAGCAACAAAAAATAATTAACATTTATTCTTTATTTATAAAGAAGAAGTTAAACTACTTCTTCTTTTATGTTATACTTAATACAAGGAGAATGCGTCATGAAAACTAAAGAAATAGAATTATTTGTCCCTGGTAGACTATGTTTAATGGGCGAACATAGTGACTGGGCAGGTAAATATAGAAATACTAATAATAAGATAAATAAAGGTTATGCTATAGTAACTGGTATTGAAGAAGGTATTTATGCTAAAGCTATAATATCAGATAAATTATTAATCAGTAACACAGTAACTAATCAATCATTTGAATGTGAAATGGATTATGATAAACTTAAATCAATAGCTGAAGAAGGTGGCTATTGGAGCTATATAGCTGGCGTAGCTGCATGTGTTAAAGAGCAGTATAATATTGGTGGAGTTGAGATAGTTATTAATAAAGTAACTATTCCTGAAAAAAAAGGATTATCATCATCTGCTGCTATATGTGTTCTTGTTGCTAGAGCTTTTAATCAATTATATAACTTACATTTAAATGTTATAGGTGAAATGAATCTTGCTTATTTAGGTGAGATAACAACACCATCTAGATGTGGTAGATTAGATCAAGCTTGTGCATATGGTAAAAAACCTGTACTTTTAACATTCGATGGTGATAGATTAGAAGTTAACAACATAAAGGTAAAGAAACCACTATATTTCGTATTTGCCGATTTAATGGCTCATAAAGATACGATTAAAATATTGGGTGATTTAAATAGATCGTTTCCATTTGCAGAAAACGATTTAGATAAGCAAGTTCAAGAAGCGCTTGGTATTGATAATGATAAGATAGTACATGAATGTATAATGTATATTGAGGAAGGCAATGTTGAAAAAGTAGGCAAGATGATGGTAAAAGCTCAAGATATTTTCGATAAAAAAGTAGCTCCAGCCTGTCCATCTGAACTTACATCACCAGTTCTTCACTCTGTACTTAAAGATAAATTTATAATTGAAAACTCATATGGTAGAAAAGGTGTTGGTTCTCAAGGAGACGGAACTGTTCAAGTTCTTGCAAAGGATTATGAGACTCAACAATTGATTCTTAAATATTTTAAGAAAAAACTTCATATGGATGCATATACTTTAACTATAGAACAAACTAAACCGGTTAAGAAGGCAATTATTCCTGTAGCAGGAAATGGTACAAGAATGTTTCCTATTACGAAATGTATTAAAAAAGCATTCTTACCAATTGTTGATTCGGATGGTATAGTGAAGCCTGTTATTCTTTCTTTAATTGAAGAAGTAATAGATGCTGGTATAGAAGAAGTTTGTTTAATAATAGATGAAGATGATCAAAAAGATTATGATAAACTATTTAAAAATAAATTATCTGATGATATTACATCTAAACTATCTCCTGAATTATTAGATTATGAATCTAAAATTCAACGAATAGGCAAGAAGATTAAATATGTATATCAAAAAGAAAAATTAGGATTAGGACACGCTGTATCATTATGTGATTCATTCGCTAATGGAGAACCTGTTTTATTAGTACTTGGCGATCAATTATATAAATCACATACTAATCAATCTTGTACTGAACAATTCTTACAAAACTTTGCTGAGAATAATTCGTTATCAGTTTCAGTGTGCGAAGTAAATGAAAATGATGTATCTAGATACGGTATATTATGTGGAACAATAGAAAAAGGCAATAATTATTTTCAAGTAGATAAAATGGTAGAGAAACCAGATGTAAGTGTAGCTAGAGAAAAGTATTATATTAAAAAGAATAATAATAAAAAATATTATGCGGTATTTGGGGAATATATATTAACTGATGAAGTATTTAAAATACTAAAAAGAAATATTAAAAATAACAAGAGAGAAAATGGTGAATTCCAAATCACTAGTGTTCTTGATAAAGTCAGAGCTAAAGAGGGCATGATAGCATTTATACCAGAAGGAGAAATGCTAGATGTAGGTAATGTCCCTTCATATAAGAATACATTTATAGAAAAATCTAAATAAAACGATGGTTATCATCGTTTTTTTAGTATATATATGATATAATTTTATAGAGAGTGATAAACATGAAAAAAGAAAACGCTATTGAAATCAAGAACATGACAAAATCATTTAAATTATATTCTGATAAGCCAAATACAATGAAGGAAAGATTGGTTAGAGGATTTAAAAATAAAAATGAAGTACATACTGTACTTAAAGATATTAATCTTGAAATAAAAAAAGGCGAAACTGTCGCATTAATTGGTGTTAATGGATCAGGTAAATCTACTTTATTAAAACTAATGACTAAGATTATTTTTCCAAATAAAGGGACAGTTGAAACTAAAGGAAAATTAACATCTTTACTTGAATTAGGTGCTGGATTCCATCCAGATTTTACAGGTAGAGAAAATATATATTTTAATGCTGCTATATTTGGATTAACTAAAAAAGAAATAGATGAACGTTTAGATACTATCATTGAATTTAGTGAACTAGGAGAATTTATTGATTCACCAATTAGAACATATTCTTCAGGTATGTATATGAGACTTGCATTTTCTGTAGCAATTAATGTTGATGCTAATATACTTCTTATTGATGAAATCTTTGCTGTAGGGGATCAACACTTTCAAGATAAGTGTTTTGACAAGTTAAAAGAATTGGCTAAGTCAGATATGACAATCGTAATTGTATCTCATTCGTTAGATTCTCTAGAACAGTTGTGTAATAGAGGCATCTGGATCAATGATGGAGTTGTTAAAATGGATGGAGATTTCAAAACAATTGCTAATGAATATATTAAGGAGTGTAGTTAATATGAAAAACTTAAGAGAACTTTGGAAATATAGGGAATTCTTAAGAACAAATGTAAAAAAAGATATAAGAGGAAAATATAAAGCATCTTTTTTAGGTGTATTATGGAGCTTTATTAATCCATTATTACAAGTGGTTGTTTATGCAATAGTATTTCCATATATTATGAGAGTACAAACAGACAATTATTTAATATTTTTGATATGTGGTATTATTCCATGGACTTGGTTTACTATGAGTTTATCATTAGGTACTACTTGTATAACTACTAATAGTAATTTGATTAAAAAGGTGTATTTCCCTAGAGAAATATTACCTATATCTACTGTAATATCGGGTGGTATAAATTTCTTGATTAGTTGTGTAATAATCCTTCTATTTGCAATATTTGGTGGTATTGGGATATCATGGCATTTAGTATTTTTACCAGTAATTCTTATTTTACAGTTCGTTATTACGTTGTCGTTAGTGTTTTTAACTAGTGCATTTAATGTATATGTTAAAGATATTGAATATATGGTAGGTTTTATATTAAATTTAATGTTTTATGCAACACCTATATTATATAAATCTGATATGTTTAGTGGTTCTCCATTTGCATTTATCTTTAAAATTAATCCGATGGCATATATAGTTGAATCATATAGAAATATTTTTTATGCACATGAGATTCCTGGAATCAAGAGTATGCTATTATTATTTGGAATAGGTATTATATTGTTAATAATATGCTATAAGATTTTTAAAACATTAGAAAAGAGATTCGCTGAAGAAGTATAATTTATAGTAATTATGATATATATAAGTAAAAAAACATATATATAGTAGGTTTATTTGTTTAATAAGAGGTGAAATTATGAAGAACGAATATTTGTTTCCAGTAGGAAATGCTAAAAAAAATGTGTTAGGTCAACATGATGATGATTTTAAATATGAGGTTTCAAAAATTGATTTAAATGATAATAATGATTCACATTCAATTATAATCAACAATGTATTGAGTAAAATAAAAAAGAAAGCATATATATTAGATGTTGGATGCAATACTGGAGCAATAGGCATAGAATTATCTAAAAATGGTTTTGTTATTGATGGCATTGAATATTCTAAGACTTGTTGTGAAATATTAAAGAAAAAAAATGTATATAAAAATATATATAACACATCTATAGAGGATATTAATTCTAGAGTTTATAAAGAATTTGAAAATAATGATACAAATTACGATTGTATTATTTTAGCTGATGTATTAGAACATTTAGTTAATCCAGATAGAGTAATATATAATTTATCAAAAAAATTATCTAATGATGGATTTATGATTATTTCTCTTCCAAATATTGCTCATATTGATATTATTGAAAAATTATTGGATGGTAATTGGAATTATAATAAAACTGGTTTATTAGATAATACGCATTTGAGGTTTTTTACTTATAATTCTTTTATAGACATGATTGATAATATAGAGGAAGAAAATAATATTAATTATAATGTCAAGGTTGTTGGTAAAACTAAAATAATGCCTGATTATGTTAGAAATAACGATTTTATTAAAGAAGTTTTATCAGAAAAGGAAATTAATGATTTAATTGTGATTCAAAATATCATTATTCTTAGTGTAACTAACAAAAAACAAAAGAGACCATATAAGGCATATAACAATTATAATAAGATAAATAATTATATAGAAAACAAAAATATGATTATTGATCAATTAAACAGCAGGATAGCTGATCTAGAAAATTTAAATAAAAATAAAGATGAAACTATTACTTCAATTATTAATTCAAAGTGGTGGAAATTAAGAAAGTATTTTTTATTTTGGAAGAAGTGATATAAGTGAAATTGTCTGCGGTAGTAGTATTCTATAATCCGAGTGGTGAAAATATAAATACTATAAATAATTATATTAATTCTATCGATAAACTATATGTTGTTGATAATTCTGATGATCGCACAATAAGATTGGAATCAACAAAAAAAATTGAATATATTAAATTAAATGAGAATCTAGGTATTGCTCATGCATTAAATGTAGGTGCAAGAAAAGCTATAAAAGATGGTTACAAATTTTTATTAACATTAGATCAAGATAGTAAAGTAACATCTGATATAGTGAATAGTTTGAAAGACTATATTAAAAATAATAAAGATGATACTATTGGATTAATATCACCGTATCAAGATATTGATTCTAAAAATGATAAAAGAGATTCTGATGTAGAAGATATGATAGAAGTTATGACGTCCGGGAATATAATTAATCTAGATGCTTATAAAGAAATAGGTGGATTCAAAGATTGGTTATTCATTGATTGCGTAGATACCGATTATTGTATGAATTTACATAAACATGGATATAAAGTGCTAAGACTAAACAATTTGGTTATGAAGCATGAACTAGGTAATTTGGTTGTTCATAAATTATTCGGAAAGGAATACCCATGTTATAATCATAATCCTGTTAGACGTTATTATATTGTTAGGAATAATTTATATATTAATCAAATGTATAAAGATATATATCCTGAATACTGTAAAAGATTATTAAGAATACAAAAAGGGCAACTTAAAAGGATAATTGTATTTGAAAAAAATAAAATTAAAAAGATTTTAATGATGTATAGAGGGTACAAAGATTACAAGAATGGTATAAAAGGGAAACTTGAGAGTAGTAAATAAGGAAGAGTGATAATATGTATAATATTAACGACATTAAAAAAGATAATAACAAAGATATTATCAATTATATAAATGATAATGTTAAAGATAAAACTGTTAAAGAAAATATTATAAAAATTATTAATAGTAAAGATAAAGTGATTAATAGTAATAAGGAATACAATAAAAACTTAATGAAAACTATTAAAGATAAGAATAATCAAATTGATTTTTGGCATTCGATATATGATAAAGTTGTTTTTAGTAGATCATTTAAGATAATGAGTGTTTTAAGAAAAACACTACGAATTCCAGCTAATATTTTAAGAAAAGTAAAACGTGGAATTGTTGGGCTTTTTAACCAAAATAAATCTAACATAATAAATAATCATTATTCTAATTATAATTCATATATAAGCAATTACGAAGATGATATAGATTTTTCTAATTATAATACTGATATTAAAACAATTGCGTTTTATTTACCACAATATCATACTTTCAAGGAAAACGATGAGTGGTGGGGTAAAGGTTTTACTGAATGGACCAATGCAAAGAAATCAGTTCCTAGATTTACAAATCATTATCAACCACGACTACCACACGATGATATAGGGTTTTATGATTTAAGTGATTACAAAACATTAATAAAACAGGCAAAACTAGCAAAGAAACATGGAATATATGGTTTTGCAATATATTATTACTGGTTTTCTGGTAAAAGACTTATGGAAAAGCCTCTGGATTTGTTACTAAAACATAAAGAGATAGATATTAATTTTTGTATGTGTTGGGCAAATGAAAACTGGACCAGAAAATGGGACGGAAAAAATTCTGAAGTGTTGATAGCTCAGAAAAACTCTAAAGATGATCCAGAAAATTTTATTGATAGTTTAATTGATTATATAAATGATGAAAGATATATCAAAATTGATAATAAACCGCTAATTATGATATATAACCCACAAATAATACCGGATTATGATAACTTCATAAAAAGGTGTAGAAAGCAAGCTTTAAAAAATGGTATTGGAGAAATTGTTATATGGTCTCGTAGATTATTAAATAAGGAAGAAATAATCTCGAAAGAATCTGATGCAGAGTTTGATTTTCCACCATTAGAAAAAGGATTTAAAGAATCAATTATAACTGGTATTGATGATGCATATTTATTTGACTATTCTAAAATTGTTGATGAAATGATAAAGTTATATGATAAAAATGATGATCCAAACTATATATATGGTTCGACAATGGGATGGGATAATTCGTCAAGAAGAAAGAGTGGATATGTAATTCTAGATCACTATTCTTCATACGATTTTTACAGATGGAATTCAGCAATCATTGAAAAACTACATAAGGAAAAAGATATAAATCATAGATACATGTTAGTAAATGCCTGGAATGAGTGGTGTGAGGGCACATATTTGGAACCGGATCAAAAATTCGGGTATAAGAATATTAACACATTATCTAAAGCTATTTATGGTATTCCGTATAATAAAATTGAGGTTAGCAATGCAAACGACTCTATTTTATATGATAACAAAAATAAAAAGAGAATTGCAGTTCAAATTCATTTATTCTATCCCGATTTATGTAGTGAGATTATTGATAATTTAAATTATATTCCATATGATTTTGATTGCTTTATTACAACTTCCGATGAGGATAAAAAGAACGAAATCATTGAAAAATTCAAAAAGTGTAACGCAAAAAAAGTAGTTGTCGATATTACTGAAAATAGGGGTAGAGATGTTGCACCTTTCATAATTCAAATGTCTGAATACATTAAAGATTATGATTATATATGTCATATTCATACAAAAAAGAGTAAAACCGTTCAATATGGGGATTTATGGAGAAAATACTTATATAAAAATTTATTTGGTTCAAAAGAAAACCTAATTAAAATCTTTGATATTTTTGAAAAGGAAAAGGATGTAGGAGTAATATATCCAGAAATATATCCAGTATTGAAATTGCAAACTGGTTTCTATGGAGATAATTTATCGAATTGTATAAAGTTATTTAATATGCTAGGAATACCAGAAACATATATTAATGATCGTTTAGATTTTCCAGCTGGTACTATGTTTTGGGCAAAAACTGATGCAATACATCAATTATTTACTAGTGATATTTCTTTTAGTGATTTTGCTGTAGAAAACAATCAATTAGATGCTACACTTGCTCATGCTATAGAGCGTTCAATATGTACTATTGCAAAATATAATAATTATTGTTTTAAAAATATTTACAATGATGCAATATCTAGTAAATTAATTGAATGCAATAGAACTGTTATTTATTGTAACTGTGATAATGTTATGTCAGATGCTGATTATAAGTATTTAGATGCTTTAAAAGAAATATCAAAAGATATGGTTTTTATATCTAACACTTGGATTTCAGATAAAGACATGAATGAGATCAAAAAGTACACTAATAATATAATTATTTCTGATTCTGATAATTATATTGATATGTGGAAGTCATATTTAATTAAGAATAATAGCAATAATACTGATCAATATATTATTACAAATAATAAAGTGTTATATACGAATATAGAATTAAATGAATTTCTAAATGAATCTATTAAAAACGACGTATATTCTATTGGATACATGAATACGTTAGATGACACTGAAAACAAAAACTATAAAGTTATTTTAGATTTGTTTACTATTAATAGTAAATTTGTGAAAAGCGAAGATTTTCAACTTTTAATTAGAAATAATAGTGATTATATTGAAAATAATTTTTATGAGAATATTTGTAATTATTCATTTGATGTTTATGTTAAAGAAACTGAATTTATTAGTAAATATATAGTTAACAATCCATTATATTTGTTTGATCCATATTCAATGGTATTATTTAAATCGCCAATCGTTAATAAGGATAGTCTATTATTTGCTTCACAAGAAGAATATAATGCTATAATTTGTATTATTGATGAGATGAAAGGATAATTGTTTATGGTTAAGAATAAGTATTTAAGAGTATTGGTAATTATTGCTGGATTGATTGTTCCTCTTGTAATTGAGAAGTATTTATTCAATATGAACTTTTTTATCAATAGAGTTGTAATTCTTGAAATGATATCATTATTTATTGTTTTAAATATAATAATTGATATAAAGGTATTATGGAATAATATTTTTAAATATAGATATATTATTTGTATATTGTTGTTTGTGTTCCTTGTTGCTAATGGTTATCATGGTACATCAATTGGAATGTATGATAAAATAATACAACCAAATAATTCTGTTAAAACAGCAGAACCAATATTTGGAAAAAATAGATTTATTAAAACAGATGAATATGCAGTTGTCATTCCACATTTAATAAATCAAGTTGAATACAATAATATGGATGTAAAAAATGAATATATGATGGCCGGCATTGATAATGTTTCGTTATATCCGAGTTATCCTACAAATTCATTGAGTTTAATTACAAATATATCTAATCATGGTTATTTATTCTTGCCTATTGAAAATGCACTATCATATGGTTATTACATAATTATCATAGTTGCTTTTATGGCTTTGTTTGAATTTTTTCTTATAATTACAAAAAAGAAAAAGATAATTTCTTTAATGGGGACAATACTAATTATTTTTAGTCCAATGATACAATGGTGGAGTTCCTTCACATTTATTGCTTATGGTATGTTATGTTTTCATTTCTTGAGGTTGTTTTTAATTAGCGATAATAAATGGAAGAAATTGTTGTATTCTATTCTCTTTGGGTGGGCTGGAAGCTGTTACATAATGATAATATATCCTGCATGGCAAATAACGTATGGATTCTTATATCTAATGCTTTTCATTTGGCTGATAGTAGAAAATAAAGATAAATTGAAGAGGACTGACTTGTTGTATTTAATTCCATCAATGATAATTGTATTGTTATTAGTTGTTCCACAATTTGTTGCTTCTTATTCACAAGTTATGAATGTGATGAATACCGTATATCCAGGAGCAAGATATGTTACTGGTGGTGAAAGTTGGGAACGTAATTACTTGTATGTTTCTTCGATTTTTTATCCATATTTTAATATAGATAATGCTTGTGAGTTTTCACAAACACTATCTATGTATCCAATCCCTATATTTATGGGATTAGTACAACTAGTAAAGAATAAGAAATCTAAAAAGAAAGATTTATTATTGAATCTTTTACTATTAATCACTTTGTTCTTTACAGTAGTAAATTATTTTAGCGTTCCATTTATTTCAAGAATAACTTTGATGTATATGGTTCCAGGAGCAAGAATTACTACAGTTGTAGGTATAATATGTGTAATATTATTATGTGTTTTATTATCAGATTATTCAAATGATAAAACAAAAAATAATACATTAATGATTTTACAGCCTGTATCAATTGTTATTACTGGGTTAGTCTTAGTGCTATCTTATAGGTATCTAAAAATTAATTCGACTATTGACTATTTTTCGACATATAAATTAGTAATTTCTTTCATTATTTTCTCGTTTATAAATTATTTATTACTAATAAATTATAAAAAGAGCAATATAGTGTTAGAAATATTCCTAATTGTGTTAGGGTTGTCGTCTGGATTAACCATATATCCTATAGTTAAAGGAACTGATGTAATTAGTAAAAAACCTGTATCTCAAAAAATACAAGAATTGTCATCAAAAGATAATGATGCAATTTGGTTAGTTACTGATTCTGATTTTCAAGTGCCAAATTACGTTCTAGCAAATGGGGCGCGAGTGATAAATTCAACTAATTTTTACCCTAATTTTGAACTTTGGAATGTTATAGATAATAATAAAGAACAAGATTATTATTATAATAGATATGCTCATATTATTGTTCACATTTTAGACAATGATAATGAATATAAGTTGCCATCACCAGATGCATTAGACTTTGGTATTAATGATGAAAATATTTGTTCACTTAATATTTCGTATATTTATTCTAGTCGCGACTTATCTAAAGAAAAGTATTCTAGCATGAATATTTTTGAAGAATATAATGTTGATGGCAGTTATATATATAAAGTTGAATGTAAATAAAAAAGATGTATTCATACATCTTTTTTTATTGTATAATTAAATAAGAGGAATAACTTTGGGGTAATTGAAAGGATGTACTTTATGAAAGGTATTATTTTAGCTGGTGGTTCAGGGACCAGACTTTACCCAATAACTGAAGGAATTAGTAAACAATTAATTCCAATATATGATAAGCCAATGATATATTATCCATTATCAATATTAATGTTAGCTGGTATAAGAGATATATTATTAATAACTACAAAAGAAGATCAACCAGGATTCATTAGATTATTTGGAGATGGATCTAAATTTGGTATTAATATATCTTATGTTATACAACCATCACCAGATGGATTAGCTCAAGCATTTACTTTAGGCGCTGACTTTATTGGTAATGACGCATGTGCAATGGTTTTAGGTGATAATATATTCTTTGGTAATAATTTAACTGAATTATTATATAATGCTGTTAATAATGCACAAAATGGATATGCTACGATATTTGGATATGAAGTTAAAGATCCGCAAAGATTTGGTATTATGGAATTAGATAAGAATAATAATGTTATATCTGTAGAAGAGAAACCGGAACATCCAAAATCTGATTATGCTATTACTGGATTATATTTCTATGATAATACTGTTGTTGATAGAGCAAAGGATGTTAAAAAGAGTGCTCGTGGTGAATATGAAATAACAACTTTAAATGATATGTATTTACAAGATGGTAAATTAAAAGCAGAATTATTAGGTGCTGGTTATGCATGGTTTGATACAGGCTTAACTGATTCATTATTAGATGCATCAGCTACTATTAAGACATTACAAAACTTAAGAGCATCTATTATTTCTTGTCCTGAACAAATAGCATATAAACAAGGATGGATAACTGATGAACAACTTGAAGAAAGAGCAGAGTTAATGAAGAAGAATGAATACGGTAGATATTTAAGAAAAACATTAGAGAAGGGAAGAAATAAATAATGAAATATTTAGTAACAGGTGGAGCAGGTTTTATAGGATCTAATTATTTACATTATGTAGTTAATAAATATCCTAATGATGAATTTGTATGTTTAGATGCATTAACATATGCAGGCAATTATAATAATATTAAAATGTTAGAAGAATATCCTAATTTCAAATTTATATTGGGAGATATAAGAGATATAGATTTTATTAATCAATTATTTGATAAAGAAGAATTTGATGTTGTAATTAACTTTGCAGCTGAATCACATGTAGATAATAGTATTAAGAATCCTAATCTATTTGCAGATACTAATGTCCTAGGGACTATGACATTAATGAACGCATGTAGAACACATGGTAATATTAGATATCATCAAGTATCGACTGATGAAGTATATGGTGATTTACCATTAGATAGACCTGATTTAAAATTTAAAGAAACAACACCAATACATGCATCTAGTCCATACTCAGCTAGTAAGGCTGGAGCTGACTTACAAGTAATGGCATATCATAGAACATTTGGATTACCTGTAACAATATCTAGATGTTCAAACAACTATGGTGCTTATCAATTTCCAGAGAAGCTAATTCCAGTAGTTATAAGTAAAGCATTAAAAGATGAGCCTATACCAGTATATGGTAAAGGAGAAAATGTTCGAGATTGGATACACGTAACTGATCATAATATAGGTGTAGATTTAATTGTAAGAAATGGTAGAATAGGTGAAGTATATAATTTAGGAGGTCATTCAGAAAGAACTAATTTAGAAGTAGTTAAAACAATACTTAAACAATTAGGTAAAAGTGAAGACTTAATTACATATGTAACTGATAGACCAGGACATGATTTAAGATATGCTATTGATTCTACTAAAGTAGAAGAAGAACTTGGTTGGAAATTAACACATAACTTTGAATCTGGTATTGAAGATACAGTTAATTGGTATGTTAACAATCAAGAATGGATAGATGATATTAAATCAGGAGAATATAAAAAAGCATATAAAAGATAAACATATAATTGTGAAGTGAACCCCAAATAGTTAGTTCACAATAAAAAAAGACAAGTCAGGATTAAACTTCTGGCTTTTTTATTTTGCGTACGATTTGCGTACGATAGAGCTAAACTAAGATGGTAAATTACGAAAAAATCATCAATAAAAATAGTACTTTTTCATCAAAAATAGCCCATCTTAGACATAAAAAACATATATGCTCTCTTCCCCCTGAAGAGAGCGATTAACTTATGTCGTTCTCATTTTTTGCAGGAAATATAAGGGCTTTGCCAATTTGATAATTCTCTAAAAATAGAGTTAGGTACCAATTAGGTACCATTTTTAATATATCTATTTAAGTTTAATATTTATGTAAATCATTAGTATTGTTTTGCTTTTTATAGAAAAAAAATGTAAAATATTTTATACTTTAATTAGTGGTTATTGTAATACTTAGGAGGAAATATGGAAAATATTATAAAAGATATAATAAAAATTAATGAAGTATACAATAAATACACTAAAGATTTTAATGAAAG
>OCVV011361700.1_pt1 | contig 20356 bp, 19 predicted proteins | sample 1539721 | NCBI WGS metagenome assembly OCVV01 (sample SAMN02144230, study PRJEB22623) | gut metagenome | biome: sheep rumen | host: Ovis aries | place: New Zealand
CCGTTTAAGCATCATTGTCAAAGTTTTCTCGTCCACATATCTATCAACTAGGACAATTCTCTTTTTGGCCTGCCTAATCAAACCACACACGAACACATAGGCATCAAACACTTGATTGTTATAAAACAAACCTTTCGCCCGCAATTCACCTCGATCCATCGCTTCAAAAACCTCGTCCAACTTTTGATCATGTTCAAGTATTTTCTTGTCTTGCGCAAAAATTCGTTCATCTTGAGCTATCATTTTCGCTTCGACATTTGATAGACGATTGACAAAACCACCATTTTGCATCATAAAATGGCGCATGGATACAAAAGCATCCATAATAGCTATACTCACTTGAATGGCCGTTTTACTACGAAGTACAGCTGATAGCATGGCAACGCCTTGTTCTGTAAATGCAAAGGGCATTTTTTTTACATGCAAACCGCGCTTATTACCACTTTCGTTTAAAATCACAATCTGTGATTTTAAAGAATCAGGCAATTCATCACGAGTCAATTGAAAACAATTTCTTTCTGGAAACCGTTCCAAATTTCTCTTAACAGCCTGATTTATGGCTCGAGTTTCCACTCCATAAAGCATTGCCAAATCACGGTCAAGTAGCACTTGTTTATCGCGAATGACAAGAATCATCTTCTCAATGCCTGTCGCTGTCAATGAATTTAACGCGACAATCTCATGACTTTCATCTTTTTTCATTTTCGCTCCCATAAAAAAAAGATCTCTTGCCATAAGAACTCCCAAATTCCATCGGGGATATAGCAAAAGATCTTTTTTCAAATCAAAGGTGGCATGCGAGCGGGATTCCGCCGCCAGAGCCTATCCAAAACTACAAAAAATCAAATAAAAAAATTCTACTTTCCTTAAAACTGGAAATACAGGAACGGATTATACGTTTGTGTAAATAGCGCCAACACGGCAAACGCAAATAGCGCAAAGGAAACAATCGTTCGGACCGGGCTGATTTTTTGACACCAGTCAAAAGCGCGGAACGGCGACACCGCGAAAATAAAAGCAATCGCCATAAACACGATCGTTGTCGGCGTAAAGATTTCTGCCGAAAGGATCGGGTCCGCAGGATTCACCGGCATTAAGCCAAGCATCGATCCCCACATATGCACCGCCGTCGAAATATCCGGAGCGCGGAACAGCACCCAGCCAAAGAGAACGATTACCTGGGTCAAAAGGACCTGCGCCAAATGCGGAGCCTTGGAATAAAGCGCCTGCTTTCCATTAAAGCGCTCCACGATCATAAAGAAAGCGTGGTAAAGTCCCCAACAGATAAACGTCATTGCAGCACCATGCCACACGCCAGACGCGAACATGACTAAAAACAGGTTCACATAGGTGCGCTGTTTCGAAACGCGATTCCCGCCGAGCGGAATGTACAGGTAATCGCGAAGCCAACGCGTAAGCGAAATATGCCAACGGCTCCAAAATTCCGAAATGCTCGCCGAACGGTACGGGCCGTTAAAGTTCCGCGGAAAGTGGAATCCGAGCATTAAGCCAAGCCCCACCGCCATATCCGAATACGCAGAAAAATCAAAATAGATCTGCATCATGTAGGCGATGCTTCCCCACCAGGAATTGACAACGCCGGGATCCGCCGCTTCAAACACGCGGTCCGCGATTGCGCCGACCTGATTCGCTATCAAGATCTTCTTGGCAAAACCGAGGCAAAAGAATGTAATGCCCCGCATCCAATTTTCCGCCGTATGCTCACGCGTTTCAAGTTCATCCGCAACCGTATTGTAACGCACAATGGGGCCTGCCACAAGCTGCGGGAACAGCGCCACATAGCAAGCGAATGTCGCAAAATTCTTTACCGGAGGCGCATCCCCGCGCCACACGTCAATCGTATAGCTCATCGCCTGGAACGTGTAGAACGAAATTCCGACCGGCAAGAGTACGCGCAAGACCGTATACGGTTCACCGCCAAAAAGTTCCACAAGGGCATTCACGCCGCCCATCGCGAACATGTAATACTTAAAAAATCCGAGCGTTCCCAGATTCACGAGAACCGACAGTAACAGGGCAAAATTGCGTCTAAAATTCGAAGCGTTCGAACTCGAAATCAAAAGCCCGGCGACATAGTTCACCATGGACGTGCCAAACATCAGAAGCACAAGCCAAGGTTCCATCCAGCCGTAAAAAAGGTAACTGAAAACGGTGATGAAAAAATTCAGGGTCGAATGGCGCGCTTTACGCCAAACAAGAAAATAATACCCCGCGAAAAAAAGCGGAAGAAAATAGAAGAGAAATATTTGGGAAGAAAAGACCATGGAAGCTTATTTCGACTTCAAAACTTCCACAGCCAAATAGCGTTCGGATTCGTCGTCAAAGTATTCGTCTTCCACGGCGCCATCGTAATTGCCTTCGAGCTTCACCAGTTTGAGCGTATGCTTGTCGCCCACCTTGAATGCACGCACGTCTCCCTTCGACTTGTCGGCCATTTTGTCCTTCACTTGACCGCGGGCGATCAGCGGATTGTAAACGCCGACGAGAATTTCCTTACCGTCGAATTTGCCCTCCACCACTTTCGTCACTTTGTACTTGAGAACATAGACGTAATTGTAAAGATCGTTTGGAGGCATCTTTCCCGGAATTTCGGAAAGTTTTCCTTCCACCGTCAAATTTTCTGCAAAAAGAAAGGCAGAGAGAAAGAGCATCATCGACAAGATCTTTTTCATAGATATCCTTTTGTTTCAAAAAAATATAGGTATTTTTTCTGCATGGATTTGTCAACACTCCCTGGGCTCGGACCTAAACGCCTGAAAGCACTCAACGCTTCAGGGCTTGCGTCCGTTTCGGATCTTTTATACAACATTCCGCGTACGTGGCTTGACCGCACCCGTCTGAACAAAATTTCCGAAAGTCATGTCGGGGAAAACGTCATCTTCATCGGCAAGATTACACGGGCCGGGTTCATTCCAGGAAGGACTTCTCGCTATATGGCCGTCCTCGACGATGGTACAGGTCAAGTAAGCCTGGTATTTTTTCGTGGGGCAAGGCACTGGTCCAAAACGATTTCCGTAGGAACTCGCTGGTGCGTCATCGGAAAGCTCGGCAATTACCGCGGCTTACAGTTGGTACATCCCGAAATGCAGCGTATGGGCGAAGACGAAGATTTTTCGGGAGGCATCGAACCTGCCTATACGATTACCGAAGAAGAGCATTCGGCAAAGATCGAACAAAAATTTTTCCGGACGCTGTACCCGAAGCTTTTCGCCATGCCGAACCTTTCCGTTCCGGATGCTCCGCCTGCAGAACTCACGCAGTTCATGGGATTAAAGCCTGTGTTGCAAAATCTCAAAAGCCTGCACATGCCAAAGACTTTTGCCGAAGCCATGCAGGCAAAGCTTCAACTCAAAAAGCTTGAACTCCTGCCATTCTGCTTGCGCATGAACGTTCGCCGCCGAAGTCTCGCTATCCGCGGGCAAGCACGTTCTCTCGATTCTCAGGCAATCGCCGAGGCCAAAGCCTCTTTACCGTTCACCCTCACCGACGGGCAATCCAAAGCCGTTGACGAAATCTGCAACGGTCTCCGCGGAAAAAAGCAATTTCACGCCCTGCTCCAGGGTGACGTCGGCAGCGGAAAAACGGTCGTCGCGATGCTTGCCATGCTTGCCGTAGCCAAAAGCGGCGAACAGTGTGCCCTGATGGCGCCGACCGACATTCTTGCCCGACAGCATTACAAAAGCTTAAAACCTTTCTTCGACAAGGCGGGCATCCGCACGGCCCTTCTTCTCGGAGCGTGCAGCGCCGCCGAAAAAAAGACCATTTCCGGGGAACTTCAAATGGGCATGACGCAAGTCGTCATCGGAACCCACGCGCTTTTCTCCAGGGATGTCCTTTTTCAAAATCTCACCTTTGTCGTCATCGATGAGCAGCACCGTTTTGGCGTGAACCAGCGCGAAGCGCTTCTAAAAAAGGGGCATTTCCCCGACCTGCTCGTGATGAGCGCGACTCCCATTCCGCGAAGCCTCGCCATGACACTTTACGGCGACCTGACTCCGATTGTTTTGAACGAAAAGCCCGCCGGCAGAAAGCCTGTGAAAACGCGTCTCGTCGACCCGACAAAGCGCGACGACATGAAAAAGTTTTTACTCAAAGAAGTGAAAACAGGCAACCGTCTTTACTGGGTCGTGAGCCGTGTGGAAATCGACGACGAAGGCGGGGCGAAAAGCGTCGATGAAGTCGCCGAAGAACTTTCCTCTTTCACCTCCGAATGGAAAGTCGGAGCGATCCACGGCCAAATGGACGAAAAAGAACGCGATCGCATTTTAGGCGATTTTGCGGCTGGGAAAATTCAAGTGCTTGTCGCCACGACCGTGATCGAAGTCGGCGTGAACGTTCCGGAAGCGAACCTGATGGTCATCGACGCCCCGGACCGTTTTGGGCTGGCACAGTTACACCAGCTCCGAGGACGTGTGGGCCGTGGAAATCAAGAAGCCTGGTGCTTCCTCATCGTTCCGCAAACAAGCCCCGCACACGAAAGGCTTTCCCGTTTCGCAAGTACGGATAACGGTTTTGAAATCGCTGAAATGGACATGCAGGACCGCGGTGCCGGCAACCTCGAAGGTTCCGAACAGAGCGGAGCCTGGGTATTCCGCTGGTTCGACTGGATCCAAGACAAGGAACTCATCCAGCGCATTCTGGATACCGCCGAAGAAATCCTCGACAACAAGCCGGGATTTTCTCCAGAGGTTCAAGAAAAGATTCAAAAATGGTACGCCTTGATGCCGCAGGGAAATGCGGACGGCGTCCATTAAAAATCAAGCCGTCCGAACGACGATTTCTGCGACGACCGCTGCGAGCGAAAGCACCGCCACGATCAATTCGACAAGAGCCTTCTTACGGAAGGAGGCTTCAAAAACGTAAACCTTTTCACCGTTCGGCAAACGTTTTTTACGGTTGCACCAGTTCATGCCCGCAATCAGCGAAAGACAGGCACAAAAGCCACCGCCGAGAAGTGCGTACAGGAACTTGGCTTCACCGACATAACTAAAATGCAAAGCGGCCACCACTAACGCAATCGCACAGCCCAAAAAGGCAAAGGCAAGGCTTGAATTTTTGACTTCGAGAGGCTTGCGGAGCGCTTCAACGCGTTCTTCGAACAAACGCTTCAAATCCGCTTCGGAATAGTTTTTTCCATGCGATGCAAGAATCTTCCTCGCAAGCATTACATTTTCCGGATTCCATTCGTCCGGCTTCTGCAAAATTTCGAGAAGTTCTTCATCGCTAAAACTTTCAAGCATCTGCATGCTCACGTCGTCCGCTTCTTCTGCCGCAGCCGCCTGAACGGCCGCTTCGAGAATGTGACGTGCCGTGTCGATGTCTTTTGCATGGACGCGCACAATGCAAGAAGATGCGCCTCGATTTTGAAAGTCCAGCCCGAGCGGATCGCCGCCCAAGTTCGCGTCGTTCACCAGGTTCGCTTCAATCGCATTTTCCTGGAGAAGAGCTGCAAGCGCTTCGCCTTCTTCTAACGTCGCAAAGGTTTCGAGCGTCATCCATTCGAGCTGTTCACTTTCATTAGACATTCTTCATTTCCTCATGAATGCGTGCCCAGCCTTCTTCTGGAATCTGAGCCCCAATCACCTGGACGACTTCATTCGAAACGATGCTGCCGAGCTTGCCAGAGCGTTCCATATCCCAGCCGGAAAGAATACCGTAAAGGAATCCCGAAGCCCACAGGTCTCCGGCGCCCGTCGTATCGATTGCCTTGGCCGGACCGCACGGAATGCGGGTCACCACGCCGTCCTTCGAAATCAACGCGCCGCGCTTGCCAAGCTTCACCACGGCGATCTTGCAAAGCTTTGCAATCTTTTCGAGAGCCGCTTCTTCCGATTCGCCTGTATAAGCCTTGGCTTCGTCTTCGTTTGCAATCACAATGTCGATTTCCTTGCCAGCGAAGAGCTTGTTAAAAAGAGGGCGACAATCGTTCACAACGCCAAAGGCGCCAAAGTCGAGGGCGGTCATCACGCCACGTTTGCGCGCTTCTTCCGTCATCTTCACAAAGCATTCTTCGCCATAAGCCCGGTAGCCTTCGAGATATACAATGCCGACGCCATCAAAGAGTTCCGGCCGGATTTCCGAAGCCACCACCTCGTTCGAAGCGCCAAGGAAAGTCACCATCGTGCGTTCCGCATCCGGAGTGACTGCCGAAAGAACCGTACCTGTTGCCGTCGAAGAAGAGAGCATGAAATTTTCCACACCGCTGTCCGAAAGGTGCTTCGCATAAAGTTCACCCAGTTCGTCACGGCCCACCTTCGAAATAAAAGCAGCCTTACCGCCGAGTCTTGCGACGCCAACCATCGTATTGCAAGCGGCTCCACCCGGAACTCTCTCCGGATTCTGGATCTGGTCCAAGACTTTCTTCAGCTCCGGATAATTCACCGAGCATTGACCGCCCTTCGAAAGTTTAACCTTTTGAATCCAAGCATCATCTACCTGAGCGACCATGTCGACAAGAGCTGCACCAAATCCTAAAACTTTTTTCATAAGACTCCTTAAAAACGACGGCCACCGCGGCGGCGTGCGCTTTCTTCTACCAAGAATGTTTTTTCAGCTTCCGTAAGCGAATTTACGCCACCTTCACTGACTTTTTTCAAGATCATATCCAACTGTTTCTGACGGTCCATAAAACGGACTTCGCCTTCGAGCGGATCATCCGGCGTTCCTGCCGGTTTGTCTTTACGACGTTCCTTGAATTCTCCACGGAGCTTGTCCCAAATACTGTTGTCAAACAGGTACATACAAAGAAAACCGGAAGCGATACCGCCCAAATGCGTAAAATGCGCAATCGTATCGCCCGATCCCGCAAACAGGACATCGAGGGCCACAAAGATCCAGATTGCATGCTTGATCTTCATCGGAATGATGAAGAACATCAAAATGCCACGTTCCGGGAAAAGCTTGGCATAAGCCACAAATACGCCCATCAAAGCGCCCGAAGCCCCGATAATGAAGGTCATCGGCGACATCGCACCGAACAAATAGAACGGAATGCTGAACACGCCCGCAAAAACGGCGCAGAACAAGTACAGAATCCAAAAGCGCCTATAGCCGATCGCCATCGCAACGTCATCGCCAAACATCCACAAGGCGAGCATATTGAACAAGAAATGCCACAAGTCCACATGCACAAAGGCATAGGTCAAATAACGCCAAATCTGTTCATAGGCGACCGGGACCAAGGACCCGTAGCCGACGAGATAGGTATAAATTCCATCCAGGTTGAATATTCTGGCCAAGTAGCAAATGCCAAAAACAACCAAGTTGATGATCAGCAACGTGCGGATGGGAGAAGAGAGATAGCGAAATGGTTTTAAGCCAAACATTTAATGTTTCTCCGTTTCGTGAATCAGATCCGCATAAAATTCTTTCGGGACCATTTTCGAAACATCTCCACCAAAATGAAGAATTTCGCGAACTGCGGTACTCGAAATTGCGGCAAATTGAGGATCGACCTGCAAAAAGACAGTTTCCGCTTCCGGAAAGAGCATTTGATTGTTCCAGGCGAGATTCCGTTCGGCTTCAAATTCCACCGAAGACCGAATTCCGCGGACAAGGAACTTCGCCCCGGACTTTTTCATATAATCCACCGTCAAGCCGTCAAAAGAATCGACCGTCACATTTTTTAAGTCTGCGGTCGCTTTGGCAATAAAATGCATCCGCGTTTCTACCGTCAAAAGGGAATGCTTTAAAACATTCTTTCCGACGACAACGATCACACGGTCAAAAATCGCGCACGCCCTTTTGACAATAGCGAGATGCGCAACGGTAAAGGGATCAAACGATCCTGCAAAAACGGCTATACGATCCATAGCCTCAAATTTACAAAGTTGCGGAAAAGAAGACGAGAGAACTTTCGCCATAACGGCGAATCCGGCCTTCATTCGTCCATTCGGGAACGTTCCGCGAAGGAACTTCAAATACAGCCGTACCAGTCGGCTTCAGCAACTGCAAAAACGGTCGCAAATCCGGATACGCCTCTGTAAACGGAGGGTCCGCGTAAATCAGGTCAAAGCGTTCTTCCGAAAGGAACGCCTTTTGCAAAAAATTCTGCGCATCCGTTACGCACAAATGAAGTTTGCCGGAAGCGTCCAAGGACTTATAAGACGCAGCCAGAGAGCGCGCCTGCGCGCCGTTTTTTTCGACAGCCGTCACGCTTTCTGCACCACGGCTTACCGCTTCGATGCCTACACAGCCCGAGCCTGCAAACAGGTCAAGCACGTGAAAGCCTTCGACATTCTGAAGGATATTAAAAAGCGCTTCGCGCGCCATCGCACCCGTCGGACGGGTTTTCGATGTCAAGGGCGAAGCGATTTGGCGGCCTCGGAACGTGCCGCCGGTAATGCGAATAGCCATTAATTAATTCGAAGAGTAAACGACAAGGGTCATCGCTGTCGAAACGCCCTTCTTGCCAGCAGCGGTCATTTTGATCCGTTCAACACCTACGCGGACAGGGCTCTTGGCAAGAGCTTCGACAAAGCTCAGCACCACCTGAAAATCCGCCTTCGTCGTTACGTTGTACGTATAGCTTTTGTAAACGCCAAAATCTTCCACCTTCGGATTTTTAAGTCCCGAAAAGCGCAAGCGATTGTTCGCATCGAGTCCGCGAAGAGCATCGATTTCCTTGGAGACTTCGCCGTCCTTGACAAACGGAGCAGCTCCCTGCATCGCTTCCGGCTTGGAATTCAAAACACCGTAGGCGGTGACCGCAGTCGCAGGAGCGTTTTCCGGCAGTTCCGGAGTCTTGAACTCGGAGCTTCCCATTTTTAAACGTTCCAGGTAATTGCGCTGAATCACCGGAGATTCCGCAACGCCACGAATAAAGTAATAGTTCGGAGCGGCGAACATCAAGTCGGCAAAGCTCACGCCTTCCGGAGTCACGGCATTCACAAAGGCAAAGACCTGTGCCGCCATCGACTTTTGGAAGCAAAGCTTTTGCATCGGGAGAAGCGAAGCGTAATCATGACGTTTTTCGGCCTGGAAAATTCCCGGCTGAACCGCCTGGACGACACGCTCCGGAGAACTCTGCTGGGCACGGCGCACCGCAGCCGCTTCTTCTTCGGCACGACGGCTTGCGATGGTACCACCGGCAGTGGTCGTCTGGCCGGCACTGCGAGCATCCATCGTCGGGCCTTGACGGCTCGGATCCGGAATTCCCAACGCATCGACAACCGGAGCCGGCAAAACGCCTTCAAGCGCATGCGGAACCCCGGCAAACTTCAAGATACCGAACAGGCCACAAACAACCACGAGCACAGCCGCAGCCGCAATCAAAAGAGGAAGCTTGCTTTTTTTGGCAGCCGAAGTCGGAACAGCAGCCATCGGCGCCGTAGCGGCGGGAATGGTCTGCGACGCAGCTTCAATCAAGTTCAATTCAATCATGATTATGCACTCCTCAAAGCAACACCAATCGCCCCTGCGCAAGAAAGCACATGGCTTGCGCTTTCTTCATCCACCGGAAGTCGAATATCCGGGAAGGAATCCATTTGGGTAATCGGCTTGTCCCCAAGAGCCTTGCGGAGATTTTCCACAAAGAGAAGATCCGTCGCAAGTTCACCGCAAAGCATGTAGCGGTCCACTGCGGTTCCGTTTGCAGACGCCGCCTCTTCCACCTGCTTTGCAATATTTTCCGAAAGCTGGACATAAGCCTCTTCGCGTTCCTTGCCCGCCAGATCGAGAGTCGAACAGCAGCGCAAAGCACGAAGATCGTCCTTGGACGCCCACAAAAGCATCACACCCGTCACGTCCGCTTTAATGACGCACTGGAGTTTGTTATCGAGTGTGCCGCTAGCTTCCAAAAGATTCATCAAGGAGAGCGCATCGACTTCAAGGATCTTCGGAGCAATCTGCTGGTTGCGGAATCCCTTACGGATTGAATTCACCCAGGCTTTCCGCATGGCGATCATCAGAACCGTGCGACCGAGTTCTGCAGAACCACCCAGTTCCACAAAATCCATCACATAGTCCGCCACGTTGGCGTTCACCAGGTTGCCCAAATACCACTGCAGGTATTCCCGCACGTTCTTCGCTTCGGGAGGTACAAACAGCTGACGCACAACAGCGCGGAACGACGAAACGGTCAAAGAAACCGAGTCGATCTGCACGCCTTCATTTTCGGCAAGCCAAGTCTGTAAAGCCGCTTCGAAAGAAGAAACGTCATCCAGCGGATTCGTCTCTGTATTCAGAATAGCCGTTTTGACGACTTTCTTATCCTTGGGGTCATAAAGAGCCACCTTGAGAAGAACTTCGCCCGCTTCAATTCCTAGATGTAACTTTGTATCGTCCATAGTATCAAAAACTTACGTTCCTATTTCCCTTAAAACTAGTCAAAAATCACAAAGGTGAGAATCTTTTCCGCTTTTTTCTTCCCGATTCCGGAGACTTTTTTCAGGTCCGCGGGGCCAGAAAAGCGTCCATGCGCTGTCCGATAGGCGACAATTTTCTCGGCAAGCTTCGGACCAACGCCTTTGATGGTGCAAAGTTCCGATACGCTCGCCCGGTTGATGGAAAGCGGAAAATGTTCCCTAGGCTTCGCTTTGGACGGCGAAATCTCTGTTTTCTTTAAACGAGGCCTTTCTTTGGGAGACTCTTCCCGGGCCTGTTCCGCATACGAAAAAGTTTCGATCTGCGGCACAGGATCCCACGGGGAGAACTTGACCAAAAGTCCTAAGGCAAAAAGAAGTAGAGCTAATGTAAAGACCTTTTTCTCAGGCGCGTTCATCGGCCGCCTTCAACAGGCCGAGGAAAAGTGGCGCCGGATGCAAAAGGGAACTCTTCAGCTCCGGATGGAACTGGCAAGCCATGAAGAACGGATGGTCCGGAAGTTCCATAATCTGCATAATGTCTTCGTTTTTCGCCTTGCCCGAGAAAATGATGCCGCCCTTTTCGAGCTTTTCAACATAAGCCGGGTTGACTTCATAGCGGTGACGGAAACGTTCGCGGATTTCAGTGGATCCGTAAACCTTTTCGGCAAGGGAATCCTTACGAATGAGTACGTCATGACCACCGAGGCGCATCGTCGCGCCCATTTCCTTGATTTTGTCCTGGCCCGGCAAATAGGCGATGACCGGATCCTTTACATGATGCGACGGAGATTCGGTTTCCATCGTACCGGCATCCTTCATGCCGCAGACGTGACGGGCAAATTCCACCACCGCGAGCTGCATGCCGTAACAAATTCCGAGGAACGGAATCTTGTGTTCGCGCACATACTGGATCAGAACGATCTTCCCTTCAATGCCACGCGTACCGAAGCCGCCCGGGATGATGACCGCATCGATTCCCTGCATATCCGCTTCGACTTCTTCCGGATGCTGTTCCAGCTTTTCCGTATCGATCCAACGGATTTCCACATGCACATCGAGATGCGCTGACACATGGTTCAACGATTCGACAATACTTGCATAGGAATCTTCAAGGCGCGTGTACTTGCCACCGATCGCCACATTCAAAACCTTACGCGGGTTTATGTCGTTGCGATTCATGGTATCGACCAGACGGCTCCACGTATCCAGTTTCGGAGGTGCGTAAACGCGAAGCTTCTTCAGAAGGATTTCCGGGATGCCTTCCTTGTCGTAAACGAGAGGACATTCATAAACGTGCTTGACGTCCACACCGGAAATCACATGGGATGCCGGCAAGTTGCAGAACAGGCCAATCTTTTCCTTGATGTGCGGTTTCAGGAATTCTTCACAACGGGCAATGATAATGTCCGGATAGATTCCGCGTTCATTCAATTCGCGAACAGACATCTGCGTCGGCTTGGACTTTTGTTCCTTGACTCCCGAAGGAATCGGCACATAGGTCAGATGCACGTACAGGCAATTTTCACTGCCGACTTCGTGCGAAAGCTGGCGGGCCGCTTCAATGAAGAACTGGTTTTCAAGGTCACCGACCGTACCGCCGATTTCAATCAGAAGCACATCCGCATTTTCCTTGTTCGCCACTTCAAAGAAGTGTTCCTTGATTGCGTTCGTCACATGCGGAATGAACTGCACCGTATGACCGAGGTAATCGCCACGGCGTTCCTTTTCAAGGATCAGCTTAAAGACCTTACCCATCGTAAGGCTCCATTCCGAACGAGCCACAACATTCAGGAATCGTTCATAATGGCCAAAGTCCATATCGACTTCGCCACCGTCATCGAGCACGTATACTTCTCCATGTTCTGTCGGATTCATCGTGCCCGGATCCGTATTCAAGTAACCGTCGCACTTGACCGGAATCACTTTGAGACGATTCGAAAGAAGGGCGCCGATACTTGCAGCCGCCACACCTTTCCCAAGGCCAGAAATCACACCGCCCGTGACGACGATGAACTTTGTCTTTCCATTATATGTGTTTTCCATTTTGACTAACTTCCATTTGTTTCAAGATGGATTCAACCTTTTGTACATCGGACGGTAAGTCGACCGACGCCGAAAGGGATGTACAATAAACCATACGGATGGGACGTTTGCCCAAAATACGGAGCTGTTCCAAGGAACGCTCTTTTTCGAGTTCCGATTGAGGAAGGCTTGCAAATTCCTCGCGGGCTTCTGCCGAATAGGCATAGACGCCGACATGCCGATACCACTTGCGCGGTTCGGGAGGGAGTTTGCGAATAAATTCCGTTGCATGGTCCGTGGAATCGATTTCCACTTTGACCACGGAAAGACGGTCCCGATCTTCTTCTGCGAGCGGAGCTGCCACCGATACCCAGGAGCCCGGTTCTTCGGCAAGGGCTTTTGCCACATCGCGGAGCATCTGAAGATCCGCAACGGGTTCATCTCCCTGCAAATTCACCACCAGGTCCAAGCCCAGCTTTTCAGCGGCTTCGCTGACACGGTCAGAGCCTGTGACGGCAGGGCCGGTAAGAACGGCTGTATAACCAGCCTCTTCTACCGTTTTAAAAATACGAATGTCGTCTGTAGCACAGACGACACTCTTAAAACACCCGGCGGCGACAGCTCTATCTAACGTGCGAAGAATCATCGGCCGTCCGCAGATGGGGACGAGAGGCTTTCCCGGGAACCGGGAAGACGTGTACCGTGCGGGAACGACGCAATGAACTGCTGATGCCATAAACTTTTAAATAAAAAGGTTTAGCCGATAACTTTTGGAATCACGAAGTGATCGTTTTCTACATCCGGAGCGTTCGCAAAAGCCTGTTCATGCGTGAACGACTGCTGCGGCACATCTTCGCGAAGAACCGTCGGAGCATCTTCGACACCCGTCATCGGTTCCACATTCGAAAGATCCAAAGCCTTCAAGTCTTCCATGTAGTGAAGGAGCTGGTCCAAACGACCGGAGAAGGATTCAATTTCCGCGTCAGAGATCTTCAAACGGGAAAGTTTTGCAATCTTCAAAATTTCTTCTTTACTGAGCATGTCTTAACCTTTTTAAGATTTTAATCCTTATTAAAATAGAAAACTCGGAGTCAGATGCTAGTCCAAAATTTGGAGTCCAGCGTATTTTAAAATCAATTTTCTTACAATTCCGTTAGAAAACTTGACTTCGACTCGTGTGTTCTCGCCAGAACCTGACACATTTGTCACAACGCCCGTGCCAAACTTCATATGCTGTACGCGAACGCCACTGTGAAGCGGATTGTCGCAGTCCTCATCGTAAACGAGGCGCGGACCTTTTTCCACTTTTTCTACAACCTGCGGATTCTTGTAAATGATGTGCTGCGTCTTATGGAGACCCGTCGACTGCGAACGTCCCGAAGGACCGAAGGATCGCGGACCGCGCGAAGCGCCGCCATAGCCGCCACCGCTTCCGTAACTTCCATAAGACGGACGCGTTCCTGCCGCACGAGCCGCATAGCCGCGAAGTCCCTGATTCCAAGGTTCCCCGGTAAATTCCTGCGAGCTTTCGTCCACGGCACGGCCTTCAATCGAAGTCGTCGAAGGATCGATTTCTTCGAGGAATCTAGAAGGCGGGAAAGGTCTCAGACTCCCCTGCCAAAAACGCCGACCGGCATGATACAAATAAAGGATATGCTTTGCACGGGTACAGCCCACATAGAACAGACGGCGTTCTTCTTCCGCCTGCTTTTTGCGTTCATCCGGAGTTTCGAGCATGCTCGATTCACGGACAAGCGGGAACACGCCTTCATCGCAACCGGCAATATGCACCGTATCGAATTCAAGGCCTTTTGCCATATGGATTGTCATGAGCGTTACACGGCTCTGCGCATTTTCCACCTTTTTATCCGCATCGGTCAAGAGCGAAATTTCTTGTAAAAATTCGTCAAGACCCTTATCCGGATTTTCTTCCTCGAATTCACGGAAGGCGTTCACCATTTCGTCCAGGTTACGTCCGCGTTCATCCGAAGTTGTCTCGTCTTCCTTCTTCAGGAATTCCTTGTAGAACGTATCGCGAATCACGTGTTCCGCAAGAATCGGGAGAGCTTCATCGCCGTGCAACAGGGCGAGCCATCCATCGACCATGTTCTTAAAGCTTTCAAAACCCTTGGCCGTACGACCGCCCTTCTCAATTTCGGACGGAAGAGCCTCCCACAAGGAGCATCCGTTCAGCGTCGCATTCAAGCGAAGCGCATCGAGCGAACCGGCGCCGATGCCGCGCGGAGGCGTATTGATAATGCGCAAAAGCGCCGCATCGTCTTTAGGATTGGAAAGCAGGCGCATGTACGCCATAATGTCTCGGACTTCCTTGCGATCCCAGAACCGCGTACCGCCAAAAATCACGCACGGGATTCGGGAATCGTTCAGCGCCTTTTCAATGGCACGCGACTGCGCATTGGTACGGTAAAAAATCGCCGTCTGCGCATAGGCATCCTTGCCGGCGGCAAGAATGCGCTTTGCAATCTGTTCCGCTTCGAACGTATCCGCAAGAACATTCACCACATGAATCGGCTCACCGGGCGGTTCCTTGGAATACACGTTCTTTGTCATTTCCAGCGGGCGATCGTTATGAGCGATCACCGAGCCAGCGCCTTTCACAATATTTGCCGAAGAGCGGTAGTTCCGTTCGAGCTTAAAGAACGTTACCTGATCAAAATCATGCGAGAAGTTTCGGATGATTTCAATGTTTGCACCGCGCCATCCGTAAATACTCTGGTCGTCGTCACCCACAACCGTCACGTTCTGCTTAGAACGGTCGATCAAAAGCTTGAGCAGTTCATACTGGACATCATTCGTATCCTGATATTCGTCCACGACCACATACTGAAAACGGTTTGCAAACTGCGCCGCAACCTGCGGGAGCTTTTGCAAAAGTTCCACCGTATTCATCAAAAGGTCGTCAAAATCCATCGCGTTCGCATCGCCAAGCTTTGCCTGATAATCGCGATAAACTCCCGCCATTTGCTGCTGATCGGGGAATGCAGCCTGTTCCAAGGCGACCGTCGGAGTCTGCAAGACAATGCGGTAACTGCCGTCAGGCTGGGCCTGTTTCACGACACTGTTCTTGTACTTCGAAATGATGCTGCGAGCCTGCTTCAGCTTCTGCGCATCCATGTCGTCGCCAAATAGCGGTTTCAGGATTTCTTTTAAAATCTTCTTCTGATCGTCGTCGTCATAAATGGAAAAGTTTTTGTTGATTTTCCATCCGAGTGCCTGTCCAATCCGTTCGTTCGAAAGGCACAAGCGAAGAATGCGTACACAGATCGAGTGGAAAGTGCCCATCCATTCCAGGTTCACCTTGCCTTCAAGAATCTGCTGAATACGCGTTTTCATTTCGCGGGCAGCCTTGTTTGTGAAAGTCACCGCGAGAATGCGACGAGGATCCACGCCCTTGGAAGAAATCAAGTGCGCAATTTTATATGTAATCGTTCGGGTCTTTCCCGAACCGGCGCCAGCCAAAATGAGAGCAGGGCCTTCGGTCTTTGCGGCCGCGGCAACCTGTTCTTCATTCAGTTCTTCATGTAAGCGCGCAAGATCAACTATACGCGCCATTAGTCATCCGGGTTCGATGCGCCAAGCACCTGTTCAAGGGTCGTAAGACCATCCAAAGCTTTCTGCAAGCCATCCATACGGAGCGTAATCATGCCACATTCCTTCATGGCAATTTTTTTGATATCGTCACCGGAAGCACGTTTTACAATCGCGTTTCGCACCGCTTCATTCGGCACGAGGAACTCGTAAATACCGCAGCGGCCCTTGTATCCCGAGCCGTCGCAATGTTCACAACCGCGACCGTGGTAGAACTGCATATCCGGAGAAAGATGTAATTCTTCGCGAAGTTCCGGCGAAATGTCTACAGGTTCCTTACAATGTTTACAGATTCGACGCACGAGACGCTGGGCAAGGATACCCTTCATCACCGTCGCGACAAGGAACGGTTCAAGGCCCATTTCCAGCAAACGCGGGAACGAACCTGCGGAGTCGTTCGTGTGGAGCGTACTGAACACCAAGTGACCCGTCAAAGCCGCTTCGATAGCCATCGAAGAAGTTTCCTTATCACGCATTTCACCGATCATGATCACATCCGGGTCCTGACGCAGCAGTGCACGAATACCCGCAGCAAAGGTGAAGCCCGCAGCCACGTTGATCTGTCCCTGGTTCACGCCGTCAATGTTCAATTCGACCGGGTCTTCCATCGTCGAAATGTTGATCGTCGGATCGAGAATTTCGCGGATCGAAGCATAAAGAGTCGTCGACTTACCGGAACCCGTAGGACCCGTCACAAGCACAATTCCGTTCGGGGAGTTAATCGCATCCTTGAACTGCTTGAACATGACAGGCGCAAAGCCCATGTCCTTCAACGGGAACTGACCCGAATTCGGGTCCAAAATACGCATCACTATTTTTTCGCAAATGCCGCGCTTACGCAAAGAAACCGGGAAGGAGCTCACACGCAAGTCGACTTCGCTTCCGCGGAAACGCACGGTAAAACGACCATCGAGCGGCTTACGCTTTTCAGCGATATCCATCTTCGCAAGGAGCTTGATTCTCGAAAGAATCTGGTTCATCAAACGGGCAGGAATCGGAGCCTGGACCTGAAGGTCACCATCGATACGGTAACGGAGTTTCAGGAAGGTTTCCTGCGGTTCCAAGTGAATATCGGATGCGTGGCGGGAAATCGCTTCCTGAATGAGCGACGTCACGATCTTCACGACCTGCTGGCCTTCTTCATCCGTCAGTTCGGCTTCCTGGCTCTGTTCCGATTCGCGGTCCACCGTTTCCAGTTCGTCCGACTCGTTTCCCTTCGCCTGGTTCAGCAACGCTTCCAAGGAGTCGCCCGACGCGGTCATATAGGTGCGGTCAATAGCCGCCATCACATCCTTTTCGCTCGCCATCACGATGTCCACTTCCATCTGGGACTTGAACTTCACGATGTCGATGACGCGCACATTCGTCGGATCCGTCATCGCGATCGTCAAGACGCGGTCCGTGAAGAAGAGCGGAACAATCTTGTACGTGCGGCAGACATCTTCGGAAATCTTGTTATGGGCTTCCGGGTCGATATTGAAGTTGGCAAGCTTTACATACGGGACTTCGAACTGGGCAGAAAGGATTTCGACCAAGCGTTCTTCCGACATGTAGCCGAGAGTCACCAGGGTCCGTCCAAGACGCTGGCCGGTCCGTTTCTGTTCTTCCAGAGCCTTGGCAAGCTGCTCTTCCGTAATGTAGCCATGCTTCAACAAAAGTTCACCGATACGCATTCTCGTGGAATTGCGCATCTGAACACCGAGAATGTTCGTCAAGACTTCTTCGCTGACCATGCCGAGGCGTACAAGAATCTTCGCAAGGGCAAGTCCCGTGCGTTCATGTTCGCTCATCGCATGTTTCAGCTGATCTTCATCAATCACTCCCTGTCGGAGCAGGAGTTCACCAATCTTTGACTTTCCTTGACTCATAAATGTGACCAGCTATCCGCCTCTAAAGTTTCCAATTTTCCTTCCAAATTCCGTAAAATGACGCCCGAGCCTTCGAGCACTTCACCCACGGGATACACCTGGATATTTTTCTCGTTGAATATACTTTTTGCAAGGTCAGTTGTAAAAAGCAAGCGGTAATCTTCGCCCCCTTTTAGCCAAAAATTCCGAGGGTTCTCCCCGTATTTTTTACAAAGGCGTAACACTCCGGGGTGAATCGGGACTTTTTCCTCATCAATCCGGATTTTAACTCCCGAAGAAAGCGCTAAATGATTGAGTTCCGAGCTCAAACCGTCAGAAAGATCGATACAACCGCCCAAAACCCCAGCTTTTACCAGGCGAACTCCACATTGTTCATCGATTTTCGGGCAAAGATGCTCCGAAACGACGTCAACTAGTTCCGGGTCGTCCTGCTTTCCATGCAAAAAAGCCCAAAGGCCGGCAGCACTGGCTCCAAGTGGACTCGAAACATAGACCGTATCGCCCACTTTCGCCCCGGACCGTTTTAAAGGTTCGCCGACAGCCCGTCCAAGCAACGTTATCGAAAAAAGGCCTTCCCTTGCCGAAACGACATCGCCACCGATCAGGGAAATTCCCCGTTTCCGAAAGCCTTCCGCAAAAGCCTTCGCCACACGCTCGCGAGTTAATTTGTCCCAACTCTGATTGACACAAATCCCGAGCAAGGCGATTTTAGGCTCCCCACCCATCGAAGAAATATCCGACACGTTCGAAACAATGCACTTTTCTACCGCCTGTTCCGGCGTGGACCAGTCCAACCGAAAGTGCGAATGTTCCGCCGACATGTCTTTCGTCACAAGCCAGCCGTCAAAAGCCGCGCAATCGTCGCCGGCTCCAAACCAAAATCGGGAACGAGGAGCGCTTTCATCCATCGAAATCGCATCCGAAAGCACCCTTTTTACAAAATCGAATTCCCCCAGGGGAGGAAAATGCAAGGAAGAATGGGTCATTTCTTAGAAAATCTAACTTTTTTAGTTATTTTTTAACCGTGGGACATATCTTTTTTATTTCAGACGACCGCGCGACGGATTTGACGGAGCTTGCCAATTGGACTCTCGATTGGATGCTTTCGCACGACATTCCTGCGGACACAGCCATTTACACTTGCAAAGGAATCGAGCAAGGCGAAAAGGCTTTGGACACTCCGCTTTCTCAAGGTGAATCCCCAGCCCTGATCGTCCTCGACCACGGCATCAAGCCGACAAAGGAATCCATCGCCTTCGGCAACCGCCTGCGCGATCTCATTCCAGAGTCCTGGATTGTGGAACTTGTCGAAAAGGATTATCCGATTTCCAAGCAATCCGACGAGGCTTTCTTCTTGCCGAAGCCGATCCGCAAAGCGGATTGGGAAGACGTCCTGCAACACGTGTTTGTCGAAGCCGGTTCGCCGCAATGGTCGAACGTCACCCCATTCCGTCCTTAAAATCATGAAAAAAGGTATCGCCTATTTTGGCGTCCGCAATCCCGAACGAGCTGTCGAAGATCTTCAGGAAATCCGCGACGCCGGTTTTACGCATGTTCTGCACACCTGGTCCGAAGAAGATGAACAGTATTATCCAAAGACGATGAAGGCTATCATCCACAAGTCAACGGAACTCGGACTCAAGGTTTACGTGAATCCTTGGGGTGTCGGACGCGTCTTCGGTGGAGAAGCCTATTCCGAACTCACCGCCCGCAATCATGATATGTGCCAGGTTTCCCTCGACGAAAAGACCTCAGTCGCTGCATGTCCAAATCATCCGGAATTCCGCGCCTATATGCACCGCTGGATCCAGAGCGTTTGCGATTCGGAAGTGGAAACCGTTTTTTGGGATGAACCGCATTTTTATTTCGAGAAAGGGAAACTCGACAATTGGGCATGCCTTTGCCCGCACTGCAAAGAAAAATTCCGAAAGCGCTTCCGGTACGAAATGCCGAAAGAACTGACGGAAGATGTCAAAAAATTCAGAGAAGATTCCCTGGTCGATTTTTTGACCGAAATGACCGCCGACGTCCACGCCCGCGGCAAACGCAACTGCGTTTGCATGCTGCCGCCCTGGTTCCCCGCCGGACTAGACAATTGGGACGAAATCGCAAAGCTCGATTCCGTCGACGAAATCGCCTGCGATCCGTACTGGGAACGCGGAGCCTCCGAAGAATCCGTGCAAAAGCATTACGCGGAAACCTCCAAGCGCATTTTTGAAATTGCAAAGAAATACGGCAAAGAGCCGCAGATGTGGATCAAAAATTACCAGATTGAAAAAGGGCGTGAAAACGACATTTCAATTGCGACAAAAGAAGCCCGCAAAGCGGGCATCCTGAACATTTTTGCCTGGTCCTTCCGCGGGAACGCCTATCTTTCCTGGCTCGCTTCCGACGACCCGGACGCAGTCTGGAAAACACAGGTCCAAGCTTTAAAATAAGCTCGCAACGCGAGCCGAGTGGAGAGACGGACGGCGCGCGCGACCTATGCGGTCGAGTTCCGTCCCGAGCTAGAACCTTTCGGGAGCGCGCGAC